>Ga0206831_1020_pt1 | contig 27527 bp, 34 predicted proteins | sample Alteio_BWOrgCont_73_FD_152876 | JGI IMG/M metagenome (GOLD analysis project Ga0206831, IMG submission 152876) | Enriched cells from forest soil in Barre Woods Harvard Forest LTER site, Petersham, Massachusetts, United States -... | ecosystem: Environmental > Terrestrial > Soil > Temperate forest >...
GCTGCTGAGGCCAAGGATTTCAAATTGCGAAGGGTGGCTTCGCCCAAGGGTTTCGAGGCTGCATTTGAGGATACCGTTTTGGTGGAGCGAATTCGTGAAGTTCGGGCCTTGTTGGGCTTCACTCGAATTGAATCTACTGCTGATTTCGCGGAAGCTACATCGCTGAAGGATGGACGACTGACACGCTTGGGGCGGGAAAGCCCAACGTGGCTCCCAGCCTCAGAGGTCCGCGGGGAGGGGATCTTTCTGCGCATCCGAGAGGACGCGCTAACGGCGTGGGAAACTAAACCGGAAGTGCGGACCCTCCAGCAGGAATTTCTGGAATCCCACAAAGCCTGGCGGAAGCTGCGCAAGCTCCAGCCATTCGGCGATAATTTCCCCGGCATTCGCCTGGTGCTGCTGCATTCGCTGGCACATGCTCTTATGCGCCAAATCGTTTTGGATTGCGGCTACACGGCAGCCAGTGTTCGGGAACGGCTCTACTATCGGCGGCCCATTGAGGTGGGCGGCCCTATGGCGGGCATTCTTCTCTACACCGCGGCGCCGGACAGCGAAGGAACACTTGGTGGTCTTGTTGAATTGGGCGATACGCTGACTTTAGGAAGGCATCTCCAACAAGCGCTGGAGAGTCTGCGCCTATGTGCTTCCGACCCGTTATGTGCGGAACATCGCCCCGATACGACTGGCCGCGGCATCCATGGGGCCTGCTGCCATGCCTGCCAGTACGCGCCGGAAACATCCTGTGAACAGGGGAACCGCTATCTGGATCGCGCAGTTCTCGTCCCGACATTTTCCACCCTCAGCACTTGCTTCTTTGAGTAAAGATGGTCCCGTCAAATCTGGCAAGCGTTATCGATGACTTGATCCGCAGAGCGCACGGCCAATGGCTCCAGGCTGCTTGCGCGGTGCTCGGCACGGTGCCTGAGTCGATGGATGCCGGGTCGCTGATCGCTAACTTGCCGCCGACCAACAACAGTGATGCCGCCCACAGTCTCGCGAGTATCATTCGCCAGGCGGCGGGGATGCTGACCTGGAAGGCGCTGGGGTCCTCGATCGAGGTGTGCTCATTTATGTTTGAGCGTTGGAGTTGGGAACAGCATATCGAGTTGCTGTGGACTGGACCATCTCCCGCTAGCCAGATTCCGGCGCGACGGATCGACCAAGTCTTATACGACCTCATCGGCGCGGCGAAGCGCGAGATATTGCTGGTCACCTTCGCCGCCCACAAAATTTCCCGTCTGACGGATGGCCTTGTGACGGCCATTGACCGCGGGGTTTCGGTTCGTCTCATTCTGGAGTTTGAGGAGACGTCGGCGGGACAACTCTCCATGGACGCTCTAAGGGCTTTCCCTGCAGCGCTTTGCCAGCGAGCCAAAATCTATTACTGGCCCCTGGAAAAACGAGAAAGGAACGCTCTCGGCCGCCCCGGCAAACTCCACGCCAAGGTCGCGGTAATTGATGATCAGGCCGTGCTCTCCAGCGCCAATCTCACGGATGACGCCTTCAATCGAAATCTGGAACTTGGTGCCCTGCTTTCCAGCGGCGAGCTTATTCCAAGGCTTCGTGGGCACTTCGACAGTTTATGCGCCGAAGGCACATTGAGATTGTGGAAAGCCTAGAACGATGCACTCGCTGGCGACAACGCGGTGGTCAATCCGGGCCAGTGGCGCAGAATTGTGCCCAAGGTTCGTAACGCGAATCGCATACTCCCGCCACTGACGACCATCCTGCGGCGCGAGACGATGCGCGTTGCGGATCATCCATGCCAGACGTGCTGGGATTCCCGGCGTCCACCGCTTCACGATAAGACTTCGATTCCAGGATTACGCACGGCAAGCTGAACTTTTCCAGAAGTTCCTACTTCCACTGCTTACGGAGTGTCGCCGGAAGGATCAGGAGGATACGGCGTCGGCGCTCGGCCCACCGCTGCGCGATCACTAACGACGCTTCGATCGTCTTGCCTAAACCGACTTCATCCGCCAGGATCATGCCCTTCGATAGCGGCGAGCGCAACGCGGCTAGGGCAGCATCCACCTGATGCGGGTTCAAATCAACGCGCGCGGACGCGATGGATTGCGACAACCTTGACAGATCGTCGCCGCCACCGCGCAAAGTCAGGGCGGTCGCCCAGTAAAGGCTTTGATATTGCGTGAACAGAAGATTCTATTCTATCGGTTTGCACACGATCAGATTGCTCGTGTCCAGCGATAAAACAATTTTTGTGCGGAGCGAAATGATGTGCGCCATCACGGGCTGGTCCGTTGGGCTTCGCGAAAAGCACGCGAACACCTTTCCTTTCATTCACTTGGTTGGTTTATCCCGGCCGGACCGGCATGACGATGAATAGTCCAGATGAACAGACCGGGTTTAAATGGAAATGTTCGGCTTGAGCGATTATCCAGGTGGCGCTGGAAACAACTTTGAAGAAAGAAAACAAATAATCCATGAACGAAGTAATATTGCAAGAACAAAATGAAGATGCGCTCCCGTGGGCCAAGAGAACTGCTTGGCGGAAGCGTCCGCTGTACAAGGGTTGGGAGTTAGAAGAAATCCTGACCACCATCTCCGGAGAGCGTGCCGCCGTGACCCGATCGCACTACGGTTATCGGGTCGTCAACACTCCCGACGTAGGGTTCATCGACGTTGACTACAACACCGACTACTACCCCACGTCGCCCCAGGAAGAAGAGAGCTTGGCTCAGTTGCGGGAGTGGGCAGCAAAGCGCCCCGAGCAGAACTGGAGAGCGTACAAGACCGCGGGTGGGTTGCGCTTCATGCGAACGGATGCGCCTCAGCCGCTCGATGTCGACTTCGATGCCATGTGCAAGGCGGTCGGTGCCGACGATTATTACCGGGAACTGTGCCATGAACAGAAAATGTTTCGGGCGCGGCTAACGCCCAAGCCGTTGCGGTGCGGGATTGTGATGCCTTACTGGAATCATTACGACGGCGGCTGGAGCGATTTCGACAGGAAGCGACTACCGGAGATCATCCAGGCATACGAAATGCTCGCAGCGGCATACAAGACCTGCGAGCTTGTCGAGATCGTCGGTTCTGGCGCGATCCATCCTGACTTGAAGCCAGTGGTGGATCTACACGACACGGCATGCAAGGTCTTCGATGACGTGCCGCCCGAAGAACAACATCACACGGAGAAGGCGGGGCCGCGGTCGATCGACGTGCTGGCGTTCCATGAGACTTATCGCGGTGAGATCGTGGACGGTGTTTTTCGTCCGAACTTCCATACACCCGATCGCATATGGGCCGTGCTGAGCGGGGAGGTGCAGAGCGCTCTGAGGGATCTGGATGGCGGTGGCGGGGAAAGGTGTCGCGAGGTTCAGGAAGAAGATCAGCGGCAAAGGGAACTGGCGGCGAAATGGATGAAGCCGCCTCACGCTGGCGATGAAGAGACAACGGACGCGGACGCCTTCTTCGCGAATCTAACGCGGCGATCGGATGGAGATGACCTATGACGCGCGGGAGGAAGGCAAACTGCGAGACGGTGATAAAGCGGACCGACAAGGCCATCTTAGTCTTACGAAAATCTGTCATCGTATCCAGCCGGGAAGGATGGATCACTCGCGAGCAGATGCTAAGTCTCAACGAACACCTAATGCATCTTGAAAAGATTTTCATGGTCGCACTTCCGCGCACATCGCCGGAGACGGAATCGGAAGCAGAGCTTCCATTTTGAAATAACCAGCGGAGCAAACAGCAACCTAAAGGAGATCGAATTATGGCAATTGGGACGGGTGTACCGAGATACAAGAATGGTGTTTACAGACCGAAAGGAACAAAGGGGTCCATCAGAAACGGGTGGCGCGATACCACAATCCTAGCGGCTCGCAGGAAACTAGCAGAGTTGGAGCAGGAGCGAGCGGCAAGCTCCGAACAGGGATTTGAAGCGACTGTTCCACCCAAAGGGGAAGGGGCCGAGAACGGAAACCGCGCGGGAGCGCCCGAAGTCCTCGATGACAACCTACAGGCAAGAGCCGGTGACCAATGAATAATCTATTTCCGCGGATCCCCTGTGAGAACGGTTGGTATTCCTTTCTCGAAACACAGTGAGCGCGGTTCAAGGTGAATAAAACATGAAATACAAAAAAAGCTTTTCTTACTACATACCAACCCTGGAGAGACGGGCAGAGTTTCTGAATAAGCGGATCGCTGCAGCCCCACCCAGCCTCGATTGCGGCTATGACAAGGCTGAGTGTGGAGCACTGACTTTCGCACTGAAATGGCTATACGTTTTGCGGGATCAGGAACGCGCCCGCGCAGCATCTCGGCGACTCACAACCGACAACACTGGCGGCGCAGAGAACACTTCGGAGCGCGATGCCACCAACGTCAATAGGCCGTCAGGGGTGCGGGATGAAACGCAGCAACAGTAACGAGAACACTGTGGTGAAGCAGCCGAAGACAGGCGTACACTGCTATGGCTGCGAACGCTTGATGGGCAAGGGTAATGTGACCGACGCCACGGACAAGAACATCGCGGGTCAGCCTTTCTGTACAGCCTGCAACAATCAGCTACGCCGCTACTTCGGAACAGATTATGGCCAGACATTACGCGACCCCAGAGCTTCCCTGAAGGAGCTACGGGATCGTCTCCAGCAGAGGAAAGACGTGAAGGTTTTGAAAAAGCGATTTCGTACACTGCTGGATATTGCGGACGAATGTGACTTGGATCAGACGGGCATCGCACTAATGTTTTTGGCGGTTGGCCATCAGTTCGACGAACTGACCGAGGCGCGGCCCTACCACTCATATTTCACGCACGGTGCGAAGGATGTGAAAGAAGCTGCCTGAATGTCCAGACTGTTCGTCTAGCCGGAACAGATTATCATGAGCGCACTCGCCGAACAACTAACCAAAGCAGGGTACACGGGCATCATTCCCGCCCGTGAAACCCTACTAACAAAATCAGAGCTTGAGGACATACAGTCCTTGCAGCAATATGCTGACAGAGATACTAACCGGCGGATGACTGAGATCATTCGCCGAATGTTGGAAAACTCTTGTGCTGGACATTTACACGAAAAGCCGAAAGGTAAATTCTATTCTCAATACGAAGCGGACGACGCCCGCCAACAACACTTGAGACTGCATCCACAAAATGTGAAAGTAGTCTACCGATGTCCGTTCTGTGACTGTTTTCATTTTGGAAGTCCGCCAACCTCCCGCCGATTAGCTGAGGAACGCGAGCTACTAGACCTTGCTACGAAAGTGAGAGAAGACCTGGACCGCGAGACGGCTGTTAAGCAAACCGTCAAGGAAGAACAGAACCTACTCGCCCAATTCAAAATTGTAAAAAAGAGCCTAGCTGACCTGAACGCAGATTATCAACAGAAGCGTGAAGGACTCCTGAGTGAGCTTGCAGCTATCCGAGACAAGATTCAGGCCGAAGTTGATTTGCCATTGCTGCCCGCGTCCGCGCCTGTGGTCGTGGCGCATCGGCGAACCGGACCGCGTGGCGTGGAAGTCACTGCTGAGCTTGCCAAGCGTATTCAAACGCTGCGCAATGAGGGCCTGACTTGGCAAAGCGTCGCCACTAAATTGAATGACGAAGGATTCCGAACCACGACCGGCGTGGCATTCAGTGTTCAAACGACGATCACCTACGCAAAAAAAAAGGAAAGTGGCCGGTGCGGCCTTGACCGAAGGGCCGGTGCGAGAATCCGCTGATCTACAGCTATCGGAGAAGAAGTAGCCATGACGACGAGAATCCAAACCGACTGGTCACAAAAATATCCCCCGGCAAGTATCGCGGACTGCATTCTCCCGGCGCGTCCCAAAACCCATCTGCGGAAGATGGCCGCGCAGCGTGCCATCATTCCGACGCTGATCTTTCACGGCAGCAACGGCATCGGCAAGAGCGCCAGCGCCCATTCGCTCTGCCAGGACTGCGAATACGAGCCTTGCATGGTCAATGCGTCACTTGAAGGCGGCATCAACGATCTGCGGGAGTTGGAGCAGTTACTTCGACGCGCAGCATGGACGGATCGAAAAGAGTGGTGGTGATTGATGAAGCGCAACACCTGTCCAGGGATTATCAGGACGCGCTATGCGGCCTGATCGAGCGAGTGTGGTCGAACTGCTCGTCATCCTCACCAAGAACGATCCGGGCAAACTATCGGCTGCGCTCACATCTCGGTGTACGGCGCTCGACTTTACCTGTCCGCCAGAGGAAGCTTCGGCGCTCAAGGCTGCGTTCGCTGCACGGGTGAATGAAATTTTGGCGGCGGAGCAGGCCGCGTGCGAACCGGGAACTGTAAACGAAATCATCGAGGCCGGGTTTCCCGACTTCCGCCAAATCCTCAAGCGGGTTCAACTGGAGTGCGACTACTGATGCCGACAAACGATCTTTTTCTGTGGGTATTGGAAGACGACGAAATCGCACTGAATCACATGCACGACATTGACCGGCCGGAGGAAATGACGGAACTGTTGCTCAACCAGCCTGCTGAGGAAGCCGGTGCGGAATGGTCGTTCCCCTGTGGCGAGCAGCAGCCCGACGATGCGAACGATGAGGAAGCGGCCCGCGTGCAACATCGCTTCTCTCGCAACGGTTTGGGCAAAGGTACCACGGACTGAAAGCGGACGCGAGCAAGGGCATCGCCGCCTTTGCCTTGAAGACCCTCGCAAAAACGGCTACACGATACAATGGCCGCATTGATCCGAGCGGCTAAAGAAACGACACACGTTTTTCCTTTAACCGCTTTCCCTCTATCTGCCGAAAAACCGCATTAGTGCCGTCGCGCCGCAAGCACCACTTTTCGGCCCAGGATCAAGTGCACCGGACTCGACCGCCTGATTCACAATACCGCGCATCGAGATGCGTGGCGATTCGATGCGCAAGAGTCGGAGAAAGCGAACGGATAACCCCAGGTAACCCATCTGGCAGCGGGATCGGTAAACGCTAGCCGACTACTGGGGAGTGAGTGACTAGAACGTCGCTTCCGGCCGCTTGCGAGGTCGCTCGGGCTGTGATCAACCTGAGCTTTGTACGAGTGCCCGACAACCTGTCCACACATCATACTCCCATTATGGCGGTTCGAGCAGAGACGAACGTCTAAGATGGCCTGTCTGAGAATCGAGCGGCTCGAGGACAAGGCCTTCCTCTAGGTGTGGGGTGCATTCAAGGCGCATCCAACGACTATGTTATTGCTTTTTCCCTGCAGGCGGTGGAGGAACGGCCAAACAGCCTTGGCGGATCGAATCGTAGATGCTGCTGGAAAAGCGAGCGAGGCGCCTCATCTCATCCTCCTCGCTTTGCTGAGCGAATTCTAGCAAAAACCTAGGATCGGGGGGCTTGATGAGTTTATCTCCGCCCGGAGGCGGCTCGGCCATGCTTTCAACCATCGCCCGCATCTCGGTGCACACCTTTGTCGCGGGTGCCTTCCAGATGAGCGCTCGGACAATTAGACGAATATAGCCTTCGCCTTGGCCCCTTAAGCGGGCAATACTTTCGATAGTCGGCGTTGTCTCAGTATCGGTTTGCGCGATAGCCATGGCCGAGAACACTGTCAGCAACAGCGCCAGTCTAACCAAGCTGATTCTACTCATAACGCAAAGCCTCGGGCATGTTGCTTCGCCTAATGTCCCCGTGTGCGAGGGCGTTAATTGCTCGCATGTCGAGATCGTCGATGCACCGTGCGCTCGCCAGCTCACCTGACATTATATTTCCGTCGCCGGCTAAATCGTCGAGCCCGAGCCAGTGGCCAACCTCATGTGTGAACACGCGGACGAGATCCGCGCCTTTCCCTGCCTTACCAAGCAGGACGCTACCTGTATCGCCAACGTAGAAGGAATACCCTTTGAGATTGAGTTCGATCTGATCGCTACCGTTCCAACATGCCACGACGCTTGGACGACTGTCGCATGCCAGCCGCTCTCGGCGCCATTTAAGGTTGACAACCATTTCCTGTTCACTGCTTGGAGGACTAGGGCGACAGAGCGGCGACTCCTTTGCTGAGAACCTGTACGGTTTTTCGTCGTACTGCTGGCAGAATCTTTGGCGTTGGCGTGCGCTGCTGCTGACGGCCGTGAACGATAGTGCTGAACTGAACAACCCCGAGCTCTTTTGGTGCGATATTGTCTGAATCCACGGATAACCATAAATGAATGTCGCCCGGTAGTTCTCTGGGACCCCTTGGAGCATTCCCGCAGGGACGTAGACTTGCCCGTCAATAGCTATTACCGAGAACTGGTATTGTGAGCACGACGTGCAGATGATGCGCCAGCTATCGATGCTAGTGAGGAGTGCGTTGATGATGCTCTGATAGGCACTTCCGGCCACACCTTCGCTTTGCAGATTTGTGTTGATTGTGAGAGCATAGGCGCTCTGAAACATTGCGGCGCGCAGATCATCCACTGGCGGCTGCTTTGTGATATTTCGACCCGTGCAGCTGTAGGCAGCGGTGTTGTGTGGCAGCACGTTCTGGCTCGCCATGCTGTGCTTTCGCTCGCGAAATACGGCGTAAGTCAATGCTGGCGATTTGCCCTTGCTGTCGAGCGTAATGCGCCATTGAAACTCAGTTATCATCGCCCATGGCACAGTAGCTGTTATCCACTCGGATTGCGTGAGTGTACCTGGTGCTACGTCAATCGTGCACACCGAGCGTGGCGCAATTCCATAGCCAACTGGTTTGGCGCTCATCAGAATCTTGACTGCCGGACCGGCTCTTGCACGATCGATCTTCAATCGCAGCGTTCGGCCGCTTAGCGCATAGATTGTACCTTCTATCTGGAGCCCACCTTCAGCAATGCTGGCGGCGGTTACGGGGAGCGCATCGCTAGTGGAAGCTACCTTAGTGATGTCGCATCGGACCGGCACACCCGGCGCCTCGGCTCGAACTTGATCGAAGTACGGGATCGGAGGTGGTGTAACGATGGGTTTACCCTGGAGCGTCCCTCTAAAACTTAGGAGTGGACGCTCTTCATCAAGCACGGTTATGGTCGGAGTACGGTTTTCCTCATGGACCTCAGCCTTCCATACCGTCGGTCCAGCGGATTCGAGCTTAAGTTGTGCGAACGCGTTGAGTTGAGCGGCCGCAATCCAAGAAGTCTCGCAGAACACTTCAAAATGGGTTCCTCCATCGCTGGACCGGCTCACCGTCAAGCGCTCCCACAAATCGAGCGCCGTAGGCGGAGCCGGTCGATACCACCGAAGCCAGAGCGATTCTCTGGGTCGGACTTTGATTGTGAAGGGGGTATCGATCGTAGCCCCACGAACCCGCTCCGTCATCACCGATTCGGGCTTGAACGGAGGTAGAAAATCTTGCGCTGGTATCGGATCGAATATGCAAGAAGCGGCGCTCGCGATGACCGGCGCGACAATCGGCATCAGCAGGACCCATACCAATCTCAGCTTTATGCGGCTTCCTTGGTAATGCTCGTTGTCTTGGGCCATGTTTAGTCCGCTATCGTCTCAAAGCCCCAGATATGCAGCTAGGAACTCGCTCCAACGCTCTTTGTCGACGAAAGTGACCGGCTTATAGGCGTTGCCGCGTACATAGCCGTCGCTCCATGGATCGCTATAGAACGCGCGCTTCGAAAGGGGGAAATATATGGCAACGCCATAGGATCCGAAAGGCTCGGACCGGCTTTTGGAAGCATATGCTTTGACGATTGCCGCCAGCGCGGCAGCGCGGGTCTTTTGCGTCTGTTCGAGCGCCGGAGATCCAGGAGTTTTGGCCCGCAACTCGGTTTCGAGAGCATTAAGGAAACCTATCAGGTCAATCGTGACAGGGTTATCGGGGTTGTTGTAGGCACCGCGCTGTGCTCGGGCTTTCATAACCAGCGGAAACAGATTTTGCTGGTCAGCGAGCATTATTCCGCTCAGGACGGTCAGTTCGGTCGCGACCGCGGCGATCTTCTCAGTTCGGACCGCACTTAGGGTTGTCGCTTCATTCACGTTGCGGTAATTGTCGCCATAACTTGTAACGATCATAGTCGCGAATGCGAACTCATTACTCAACGGCGCTCCAGTTATGGCGCGTGCCAACTTCGTATAGTTCCAGCCACGACCCGGTTCCAATTCCTCACTCGCGACCACCACTGGCGTGGCATCCTTTAACTCGTAGGCGGTTTCGAGCATCCCCATCAGGCAGGCATCGAAGCCGACCAACTTCAATTCGTCCTTGAATGATTTTGTGAGAGACATATAGACGTCTGCGTTATAGATGATTGAGCCTGTATCACGATCCTGGGATATCGCGCGATGCGTTGGTTTAATGCGCGCTTCGGTTTGAGGGGTTGACTCACTCGGCTTAGCGGCCTTAGCACCACGCCCGGAGGCTATTAGTCTATAGCCTTGGCCGTGGTTCCAGATTACGACTGCATACCGTTTCGCAGGATATTTCGCCTTGCCCCATCTTAGAAAAGCTTCCAGAGTGGCTGGCGCGCCCATATCAACCTCGCCACCCCCGACAATCTCGACTTCCTGGCCGGTAGCTGGCGTTTGGTTCTTGCTAACAAGGAAGCGTCGGGCTCCTGACCAGCCATCATAGACGCGCGCTAGGTCTTCCTCGTCTTTCTTCCGCATGAGAGGACGGCCCATCTGAACCACAAAGCTAACCTCACTCGTGCTCCCCACTACGGCAAGTTCCTTGAAATTCTCGATTGCGAACCGCTCAAGATTATTCTTGCCGTTCATAAAGATCAGGATCGTCCACTCTCTGCCCGGTGCTGAGGCGACCGTCGGCTGCGCGTCAGCGACGATGGCGAACGTCATCAGCAGACTTGCAGCCGCTCGCTCAAGGATGCGTCGCCAGCCTGGCATTGAATCACGAAGATATTTCGCGATCACTGAGTTCCTTCCTCTAGGGCGACCTGGAGATTCTTTTGGCATCGGTTTGGCGAAGGACCTCGCTGTGGGCCTAAGTTGCGGGCTTCAGTTACCTCCGCCCGCTTTGAACAACTGCTGAATGAAGTTGAAGTTGAAAGTAACCCCGCCGAACCAGCCGGGATGAAACCGCTGAATCACCATTGGCGTTGCAGGAGAAGTGGGGTCGTTGATGATCGGTGGCACCAGCTCGTTTACTTTGCCGATGTGTCTCCCGCCAACGATTTGTACACCGCGGCGCACTTCAAAACTTAGTCCGCCGAAGAAATCGGTTGACGGCGAGGTCAGTGACAGGCCGAAAGTCACCGCTGGAACATAACCAGGAAGTAAGTCGGCGAAGCGCCATTTTCGTTCGGCATCAAACCCGCGAGGATAGATCGTGAAGAACAGAACGGGTGCCAGAACGGGAGAGGCTTTCGGATTCGGTACGGTCGCGTAAAGAGCTGGCGAGGGTATGCAGGGTTGCGCCGCGCCTGTGGGACAGTTCACGGCCGGAGCGCTTTCCTGGCGGGTCCAGGAAGGGTTTTGCAGTGTCGTGCCGACCAGACCGAAGTCGATGTTGTAGTAAGAAATGTTATGCGACTGGGGCAGGATCGCGCTGGACAGGAGCGCGTTCTGCTGCACTTTGGAGCCGGCGTCGTCACCCGCACCCGGTTGCTTGAGCGCGTCTGCGACTTCCATGACGGCATTCGAGAGGCTCACCGTGCCTGCGGGGGGCGGAGCCTGCTCCGACTGGGTTTGGGCAAATGCGGCGACCGGAATTGCAACGGAGCTCAGAGATGCAAGAAGAGGCGCCGGTATGTCAGGAGAAGGCGGCAGAGGTGCGGTTTGCTCGAGCACCGACGGCGGCCGGGGGATGCGCGTGGGAGGTATGAACTTCTTGAAAGGGTTCCGTCCGACGGTGGGCTGAGGATTTTGGTCGAGGCGGGCGTCAAGGTTCGCACCCGGAGGATACTTCAGGGTCGCGATCGAAACTGTGAGGCTGACATCTCCCTGGATAGGGTCGCCGTCCCAAGGGAGATAGTAGAAGCAGTCTTTACAGGGTTCCTTCGGCTTTACGAAAAGCAACATAAGGTCCTTCGCAGCAGGAGCCGGAGTCGTGGCAGGCGTCTGACGAAGGGGCGCCGGAACGAGAGCGGGCAAGACTTGGGGCTGAACCGTCAGCCCTATATAGTCCGGCCTTTGGGCAGCACAGCTTTCATCGCTTTCATCTGTCGGACGACAAAGAAGATTGTCCGGATCGTAGATTGCGAAGACCACTCCTTCACCGAGTTTCAGCGGATTCTTATTCTGCGATGGGAACGAAGGCGTCAAAAAATCGTTGTCCGCCGTCCAATCCTTTGCCTGCTTTATCTTGTCCGAATTGTCTTCGGTTTGTTTCGCGTCCCGGTTGTCCCGCTTAAATTTCTGAATCACCACCGGTTTCTCAACTTCCGCACAGTCTTCAGCAAATCCCTTGTCAAAGTTGTCGTCAAGTGGATTCGGCGCGGAAACATTTGCCGTTCCGCTTCCCGAGCTGTTTCGCTGCTGCGCCGTTCCACCATGATTTCCCTCATGGCCACCGACGTGTTCCAGAGTTTCCCAATAATTTCTCCATGCCGTCGGTGCGTCTTTGCAGGCCAATTTGGTAAGCGTCACGGGCGCGCTCCGATTCGTTTTCGGCACAACTGCCTTGTACCAGATGAAGCGTGGTTTCATCCGCATCCACTTGAGATTGCGCTTCACCCCGTTGTAGGAATTCGGAACATCTTCAAGGGCGTAAAGCTGCGGAGGAGTCGTCGGAGTCTGCGAATTGGTCTGTTGCTGCGTTCCGGCGGTCTTCGCCGCTACCGCTGTGAAGGCGAACAACAACGCCAGGACGCATCGGGCAAGGTTCAATCTCAGACATCCGCTGAGAACTTCCTTTATTGCTGAGGTCGCCACGTGAAATTCTTCCTTTCGCCTTCAATTGCCGCAGTTCGACGTGCAGGCACTGACGTTGATGTTGACGCTGTTGCTATACACGACCTGGGACAGCATCGTCGTGGTGGTTCCCGATGGCACAAAGCCCTGAAGCTCCAGTTGAATCGTGTAGGGCCCGGCCGCGAGATTCGGAGGCAGGCGGAAGATCGCCTGTGCAACTCCAACCAGACCGGGAACCATCGTCACGGCGACAGTTGCGGGGGTTGTCGCGTTGGAAAAGACCATCGGCTGTATGTTTGTCCCCGTCAGCGCCAGCATCGCCCTTGCGAGAGGCGCCGGAGTCAGAGCCGTCGCGGCTTCTCCATCCGGAATGGACGACGCAAGTGCGCCTGCGCCTGTGAAACAGACGGCCATCATGCTGCCCGCTTCGGTCGGGGTCGCGAGACTGTTGACGCCGATTAGCTGGTCATTCTCATTGAGGCTCAGGATCGCCTGCGGGAAAATTCCGGGCGCAACCGGAGCCAGCATCAGGGAATAGGTCGATACGGAGCCCGCAACGTTCAGGGTAAGTGACGCGGGTACCGCAGGTGCGGCCGAGGTGAAGCCGCTCTGCAGTTCCCAGGGCACCTGCAGATTGATCTGCTGAGGCGAGACAAACGCAAGCGGCGCGGAGATGCCGTTGATCTGCGCGGAAACCGAACCCATTCCCGCCCCGCCGACCAACTGGGTCGGGAGCGGCAGCGGCGCCGTGGAAGTGAAAGACGCGAAACCTCCGCCGAACACCGTCATCAGCATGCCCGGCGAGAAGACTTTCGGAGATGAGGTGACCTCGTCCGGCAGCGGACTCGGAATCGGGGGGACTGGAAAGAGCACCGGCGCAAGCGACGCGGCATTCACGAAACTGTTGACGAATGTATCCGGAGCCAGTGGGCCGTTGAAAAAGGAAGTCGTGGACGCAGTCCACGGCATTCCGGCCGCATCCGTGCCGGAGAAAGTGAACTCGACCTGGGCGGGTGCCGCAATGCCGTTCGTTCCCCAGGTGGCCTGAACCGGCGCAGCATTCGTGATCGTCGAAGTATGAAAGTATTCAGGAATCAGAGAACTCAGATCCTGCGCGGTGCCGGATCCGATCTGGACCCTGAAACTAGTGATTGTTGCCCGAATTGCGGATGTATTAGTCAGAGTGATCCGAGTGGACCAGTTGAAGGCCTCCGACGTGGCCGGAGAATCGTCAGCAGGCGAAACGGCTGAGGCAAACACGCTGGCCCTTGAGGACGAGGTGTTCACTGTAACGGTCGCCGTTCCGCCGGCTCCGGCAAAGGTGAAGTCGCCGCTGTAGACGGCTTCCACCGTGTACGCCATACCCAGCGCGCCGCCGGAACCGGGGAACTGGTATCCGCTCACAGGAACGGAAACCATGGACATACCGCTTGCCGTGGAAAGAGGCAGGGGGCCGGCCAGCACGATGGCGTTTGCTACAGCGGTTGCAGGCACGATGAAGGTGATGCTGCCCGTCGGCAGTGTGGCTGAGTTCCCGGCAACTACCGCAGTCAGTTGCACGCTGTCGTCAGCTGAAAACGATGCCGGAGCGGCGGTCAGGGTCAAACTCGACGGAGTTGCGGAAACCCACGCATTGACAAAGGTTGCAACATCGAGTGAGCCGAGCCCCGTCGTCTGGTCGTAGCCTGGAGTTGCGGGGAATCCGATGACTTTCGTCGCAGTCGCGGCCGTAGGGCAGCCCGGAGAGTTCGACACGCACGGGACCTGATTGTTGCCGGTGATTACGTCGTGAAACGCCGCCGGTTGCGCGGCGGCGAGAGAGTATAGACCGGGGTTGATATTTCCCAAGCCGGCGGAAGCTCCCGCGGGAGACAACCTATGATTGAGCAAAGTCAAGACCCCGGCGGCTACAGGCGTGGCGGCGGAAGTACCTCCGGCATCGAAGCGTCTCGGGATGCTGCTCACAGTCGCGTCGGTCATATAGACCTGGTAGGCGTCATGGAGTCCCGAGGCGGCAAAAGCGATGTCCGGAACGTCGCGAGCCGTGTCACCGAGACCCACCTGCCAGGTCGGCTTCACAGTATAGATTTTGCTCGTTCCCCCGCCGGTAGATAAGAGAATGCTCTCGAAAGCCGTGTCGTTCCACGCCTGCTCGGGAATGTAGCCCCTGGCGTTCTGAGCGCCATCCCACAGGGATGTCGTATCGGAAGCGAGGTTTTCCGCGAACTCCGTTCCTCCGACTGCGGTTACTTCGGGGATGCTTGCCGGGAACAGAACAGCCAGCCCGTTAGCAGCCGCGGGAGCGAGCCGATGACTGTCGCAGGCGGCGGCCCCGGAATCGCCCGACGCGGCAAACCACGTAATTCCCTCGGCTTCAGCCTGTTGAGCCAAGCTCCGCATTGCGACCGGGTCGACATCGGGCAGGTCCGATTCACAGGAGCCAAAGCTCATGCTGATCACAGGCGCAACCCTGTTATCGATGGCGTAACGAACAGCATTGAAGACGCTGGCGGAATAGACGAAAACGATCTGCGCATTTTTCGCGACCGCTCCGGTCCATTCCACATCGAGATCAGCCTCGCTAAGATCGGGGCCGGATGTCGCCGGTGAGCTGGAATCCGCGGCCTGAGTGATGAGCGCCGCACGGGTTCCCCCGCCCACAGCGGGAACCATGGAAGACAGCTGATAAGCGCTGCGAAAAGCCGCGAAGTCCTGCAACAGGGATGACTGCACAGGGTCAACGGCACCGATGACCGCAATCGACTGAAACGAGCCATCGATCCCTTGTCCGTAGAGCGGGTTGATGTCGTAGATCGTCCGCATGTTGGCGGGCGTGAGCGGGCCGTCCAGCTCCGGAGAAGTGGAGGCCTGTGGGCCGCTCACTGAAAGATGAAAATTGGCGGAGCTCGAAACCGGCTGGAGATAGAGATCCGAGAGACCGGTGAAGCCGAGAACGATCGGAGCCAATGCTGCCGGAACAGACGGATCATTTGCGGCTGCGAAGTGACGATGACCGTTCAGTTCGTAGTACTGGAAGCGAGTTCTGAAGGCCCGGGAGAAGCTCTCGGCTCGTCCGCCAAATGAAATCCAGCTGCGGCTCCGCGCTACCTGCTCAATCGTGAATCCCCCGGACTCAAGCCATGCAACAATTCTGCTAATATCGGCCTGATTTAGCCCGAAGCGATCGGCGAACGACTCCGGCCCCAGCCACTGCCGGTACTCGGCGGACGAATGGTCGTGCACGCGGGCCGTGAACGATACCAGTTGAGCCTCTTGGTCTGCCGAAGGCCGAAACATAAGTGTTACGCCGCCAATCCAAGTTGCGGCTGGAACCGGGCCGGCACTGGTGGCGGTGGCGATGTGTGGGTTCAGGTGACCAGTCAAAACGACGCTGGCGCTGTTGTCAATTGCACCCGTGAGCCGTACGGCTTGGCCGAATAAAGGACTTGCTGCCAACAAGGCAACCGTCATTTTAATGATTCGAAGCATTTTATTATCGACATTCCGCGTTTCGAGCGATTATACTCGTGTTCGCAGTGATTCGTAAAGTGTAATCTGGAGGACTTTGTGAGTAACTATCACGGATTGAGTCGGTAATCAGGCGATCGGGCGAATCGAAAACGAGTTGGACAATCGCGTAGAAGTCCGTCAGCCGGACCAATAATTACTTAAATGATTATCCGGAGTGATGCGAGACCCTCCCGTCACGGCTTCGGCGTTGGGCTGCTAACAGGCCGATTCGCTTCCGCCGGAGTGACATCTCAATGGCTGCCCCGTTGGCGGGTAGCTCCGGCCGGATCACGCGCCATTCGGAGAAAGGTCGGATTTAAGTGTGCCGGGCCGGAAGCCCCCCTGGAGGAAGTTGATTCGGGATTACTCATGAGTAACGGCGTAGTGTTGATCAATCCATTCAATTGGGACTCGGAGCGCTGATCGCGCTCCGGGCCTCTCCAGCGCTGATGCGGGGACAAGGGCTGCGCCCCTTTCCCCACTCCCCTTTCCTCGCTTGCGGCATTCTTCCTTCGCCGCTCGGGTTCATCCCGGATTCGGCGTTCGGCTTCGCCGGAACCCCCAATCATTGAACGTTCGGTCCCCCCCGCTGTCGCAAGCTATCGAGCGCCCGAAATATCGCTTGGCGAATGAAGTGTGTTCTGTTGAGATGGAGATCGTATGCCGCGTCATCAATCTGGTCCACGACGACTGACGGCAACCGGAAAAAGATCGGGTGATCGTTTTTGAGTTTGATTCGCATTTGAAACCTCCGGCTATCGGGATATACCCGTTTTCCCAGCACTCCGCTGGCGGATATCTTCTTCTGCTTCCTTTCGCGCCCGCTCCCGGACTTCTCGGGCGATCTCTTTGGCCAGCACTTCCTTGTACTCTTCGGCCCAGATCGCACCCAAATCCATTTCGCCTTCAACGCTTCGTTTCATTCGCTCAAAACTGTCCGTCATGTCTATCTCCCTCGCCATTTTTGATAGCGAATGATATTTATAAAAACGCATGTACAGGTGTTGGCATCCGGGTGGATACGAAACGGTAGTTACCCGATTAGGCCACATTTCTTTCGTCTTGAGTCGAATCGGTTTCATCCAGGATCGAATCAATTTTGTTCTGGATCGGGTAGTATTCAACGGGTTCCCTGGTTATAGCTAGATTGTGTATTAGTGCAGCATTGTCAGCCCTTGCTCGTTTGTGATACGAAATCGCATTCCGAACCCGTTTGGGTGGAAGGCCAAGTTGACGGGCGATATCAGCGTTGGAGAGGCCCGGTTGGCTGTGGTGCAACTCAAGAATCGCTTTTGAATCGGGTGTTGGCTTGCGCCCGCGTTTAGCACCCGGTATCCGTCGTTCTTTCCTGATCCACGTGTGTGGGGTGCATTGGATTGCCCGTTTGAGGGTCCAGAACGCATAGTTTCCACCAGGACGGGGTTCTTCAAACTTTGCGCGACACAGGCCAGACTGCATGAACAGCCGGTACATTTGCTGAAGATTATGGCGGCGATAGAATGCCAGCTTGCACGCCAGCGCAAAATCGTCCTCACTGGGAGTCCGATTGCGTCGTCCGCCGCTCCAGAAATAACGGGCAACCGGGTCGCGCATCATCACGCCTAAAACAACGCGATCAGGAAGCGGCGTCACGTTGGAGGATGTCTGGATATCAACCGTAGGCAGCGAGGTGCTGGGGGGCGTTTCTTTTGCGGCGATGACATATCCGTGAGTCGGCTCCGCCAAGGCCGCGAGTAAAAATTGTGGGGCCTCGGCGATGCTCTGTTCTTCGGGGCTACACTCTTCTGGAAAATGGTAGTAGCCACCGCACACGTGTCTAGAACCGGCCGCAACACAATATCCGCCCACAGCGCGAATATCCAATCCCGGAAGAGCTTTGGTACGAGTGCGAATCGAAGCGTTCGCGGGCAGTGTGAAATAGATATGTCGGGAACCATTCTCCCGGCCCGTCAGCACTTGCACCGTGTAGGGAAGACGCCGACCTTCGTCAATCTCTAGGTACTCCAGCGTCGCCATTCCGTTTTCGTCTGCTCGAACGTCCGCATCAACGGCAATAGCCCGTTCGCCCGTGACCACACCAAAGTTGCCGCAGGGGAATCGGTCGATCCATATGTAGATAACGTTAGGGTCAGTCGTGGCGCTGCGCCTGTAGCCGGGGCGCGGATGTTTGCCGGGGCTTTTGCAATTGGGCTGGCCGCACTCGCAGGTCAACACGCCTGGTGGCGATTCGACAATCCCCCATAAGGGAAAAAGCGGCCCCAACGCAAGGCTCATTAGGATTTGTCGTTGTCTCTCTTCCGTTCCAAGGATCGCCATCAGCTATCACCTGATAGCTATGTAGTGCTGGCGATTTTCGACCTCCGAAGGGCGCCAGAGATGACTATCCGATACTATCCGAGTCTGCGCTTGCGCCGATGACTGACACCAAGTAATCGGTCGCTTCTGAATGGACGCGACGAACGGAATTCGTCAACACCTTTACCTTGGCTGGGTCTACGCCCTCCAGTTCGCGGAGGCATTCCAGTGAGATCAGACCGTGGCGGATCGCCTTCGAGAACTCCGCCAAGATTTCCACGGTATCGAATGCGCTCAAGTTTTGTCCTTTCTTAAAGCTGAAGCTGTTTGATGCATCCTCGTACGAAAACCGAAGCGATTCGTACACGTCATGACGCACGTTTTCGGGACCGGGTTTTCACTGCACGAACGGCCTTGGGAGAGAGGACAGATTCCGTACGGCCCGTTTCCGCTTGGAAGCTCTTGTAAGCATCCACAACTGTCATTACTGGAAGCTCCAACTTGGCGGCTACGGCCCGCCAGGACAGACCTTCCTGGTCTCGGAGCCGAACAACATCGTCGCGCCGGAAGACACGTTTGGGTCGGCCAACGTGCTTGCCAGCGGCTTGTGCGGCCCGAATGCCGGATAGGGTTCTCTCCCGGATTAGTTCACGTTCCAGCATGGCGACAGCGGCCAAGATTTGAAGAAGAAATGAAGCAGTCGGATTCGATTTGTCCGTGTCAATGCCCTGTGACGTGGCGATGAACCGGACGCCATGCCGGGTGAGCACTTCGAGTTGCTGGTTCAAGTGAAGAACACTCCGTCCGAACCGATCCAGCTTCCAGACAGCAATGCAGTCGAACTTCCGCTTGGCGGCGTCGGCCATCAGGCGATCCAATGCGGGTCTGCTGGCCCTGGCTCCGCTGAAACCTTCGTCAACGTACTCACCAGCTATCTTCCATGCGTGCCGTGTGACGTACTCTCGAACCTCACGCAGTTGGTTTTCACAGCGCTGGTCGCTCGTGGATACTCTTGCGTAGATGGCGGTCGAAAGTGGCGGCGTCTTCTGCATATACTATAACCGTACACTGTTTTCGTACATTATGCAATCGGGTGATTCACCTATTCGACTCAGGATCGGCCGGATGTCGAGGCCATCCCTCAAAAACAGGAAACCCCAGTGAAATCTGAAAAAGGGTACCCATCCGCTCGGGTCTTATAGAGGGAGGGGGTTAGTCGGAAGGGAGGGATTTGAAAAAGGTACTGGGCCAGGAAAACTCAAATTGGGTCCCATCCACCCAACCGGCTCTCAAGGTCCGCCGCTCATCGAGACACGGCAGCTTCGGTTGCCCCGCGACGCGCCCCCAACGCCAGGGCTTGTATCTAGGCGGCTGCTGATTCGGCAATCTTTGCGTGTGCTGGCTTCCTCATTTGTTTCTTGCGTAGCTCAATATCCATCAAGACAGTGCTGCAAGATCCATCGTGAAGGTCAATGTCGTCGGCGGACCCGATCCCCAAGCCCACCAGTTGCGTCCTGAGGCTACCCAAGATACGCGAAACAGCTTCGTCATAGGCAGCGGTATCCGGCAGTCCGATTGGCTCCAGGTCTTTTGCCTTCGGCGTCCGTGAAATTGTCCAGCGCAGATAGAACTTGAGGATTGCCTGCTCGTGTTCGGTGAGCGAGAGTAATAGGGTATCTAAAATGTGGTTATTTAATGCGCACAGCATATTACTATGATCTCATCAAACCTATTTCTGTCAATATGTCAGGTAATTAGTGAATTAGATGTAGCTAAACCGTTAGCTATCAGCAGCTTGAAACTTGACACTATGGAAATGAATGCTATATTAAATCATAGCCAGGGATCAACGGCAAGAAAAACCAGACGGCATTAAGACCTACAAGGGAAACGGGTCGTAATTCCGCAGAGTAAGACGCCACGCTCCCGGCTTAATCAACGAGGAACAATAACATGTGGGTCGCACCATTTAACGTAGAAGACATAGACGCACTAGATTCAGATGACATCTCGGTGCTACAGGAGATCGCTCGTGGTAGAGAAATTCCTGGAGACATGATAACGGCTGACGAAGCAAAGGACATCTTGCAGCGCCTTTCAGAGAAGGTGACCAAATAGCATGGGCGCGTTTTCGTTCACCAAGAAAAAGAAGAAGCTAAAGCTGCACAAGCGTGCGGAACTGGCTGCGAAACCAGAAGGGTATCGGGTGCCCTGGTCAGACATGAAGAGTCCGCTGAAGATCAGATTCGACGATCATGACGAGCGGCGTAATGGCATGAAGTTTTGTCAGTTGCAAATGGATGACGGTGAGATTCGCCCGGTAATAATCCAGGAAGATTTCTGGCGCGGTCTAACGGGTGATGCACCACAGGTTGTCGTTGACGATCTCGCCGCCAAGTGGGGTGACGAACTACCTCATGATGAGATCCGTAAAGAGATTCAAGAACACCTGGAGGCGCACCACAAATACAAGGTGATATTGCAACCAGCGGAGACTGAGGATCGCGTCACGGTCGGAATGATCCCAACATCCTGGGCAGGGATGCTGATCCTAGACCTGTACGCACGAGCGAACAATGTAGACATGTTGTTAGATTCTGAAGCCGATCTTGTTGTCTCTGGGTACGATTTATTTGCACGCGGTGTGTTGGACCAACATTGCAGGTTCAACCAGGAAATACTGCAACCCAGTCCCGAAGATCGCCAGGAATTCGCTGACATCTTTGATCTGCTTGAGAGCGGCAACGCGACCAAGGAAGCGAATAGGCAGGCGCAACGCATCCAGATGTTTGCCTATGACGATTATCTAAACGAGTTCGCTGGTCGGGCGGATCAACATCCCAACCCAGACTTTAAGGGGCACCTGGAGCACAATATTCGCGCCGTCCGCACATGGATGGCAGAGCAGATGATCGAGCTTGGCGCTATGCCGGAAGGTACGACAGTAGTCATCGTGAACCGGGAGACCGGCGAAGTGGAACATCTCGTGGGTCCCGAAGCGCCACTAACAGACGAGTTCCTTGACGAGAACTTGAAAGCGATTGAGAAGGAAATGGAAGCCGCAAGCAAGAGAGAGGTTGCATGAACATCGACGAAATCGAAGTAGAAGTGATCCACGATCACTTGGAGTTTGCGCGGCGGGTACTTGCCGACGCAATTGATAACACGAGCGCACCAGGCGAAGAGGATTCTGCCGTCGATCTATCGCTAATAGATTTGTTGCGGGCGGCAAATAGCTACTGGGATGATTATGATCCCGAAGTAGTGGCGGATCGGATCGCTGCGAATTCGGGTGGTGTCATTTCGCTGTTTGAGATCACTGCTCACATCCTTGCCTATGGTATAGGACAGACCTACAACGATGAGAATGATCTACCGACGCTGATGCTTGCTGCCGCTGACAAAATTCTGGAGAGTGCCCAGTGATCTTCACTGACACTATAGCCGTCGCTACCTCAACGGCAGTGTGTTCCGCTGCTCCCCTTGTAACTGCATGGTTCGTTGCCCGCCATGCCTATAAGATCGGGCGCGAAGACGGATGGCGTGCTGAGTTTGAGCGGGCGCTAGAGGACCAGAGGAAATCGACGATGTACGGACAACCGTTGACGCCCCAAGAAGAACAGGAAGCAATGGAATATTTTGCGCGGCTAGACGACGATCTTCCAGGAAAGGACGGTGCCAGCCAGTAGCCAGCCTCAAGACCACACGCGTGAAGATCAGTTACGCGCATTGTTCGGTCTTGAACCCGGCGACGGCGGGCGTAGCGGCACCGATGCCAAGGATGACCAGGGGCGAACGTTCGAGTTGAAAAGTACCACCAAGGATCGGGTCACTACAGCGCGGGACGTATCGACCCGTCACCTGGAGAGATGGCGCGGGCGGACATGGATCATCGGTCGCGGGGAATACTCAGGGACGACGTTTCATTTTCAAAGTACTTGGGTCCTGACCCCGGCACAGCTTGAGCCGTGGTTTTTGAAAATTGAAAACCGGCTGGTGGAATCGAGGCGGCTTGGGGAACGAGTTCTAGCTGCCTGCGGAACGAACGATTTTCGCGACGATGAGCGGCAGCGCATTGCCGCAATCCTGAAGCGTGGATCGACCCTGAACAACCCGCACATCACGTTGCGCTTCATTGAGACGAATGGGACTCGGGTGACCGATCATCACGCGGAACGATTGCAAGAGATCGTCGCTGCGAGATGAAAGCTAACATGCGAGCACACTTGTCAATGGGCCAAGTGTCGGAGGAAAGCGCGGATAATTGGACAACATGGAAATTAAAGACGTACTCACGTTGGGTGGGATTATCGCCACGTTCGCAGTCGCCGTTGGGAACCTCATCTACACCATAGTCTCGACGCGAAAGACTCGGTTCATCAACGCGATCACTACGGCGAGAATCGATTGGATTCAGTCCCTTCGGGAAAAGGTCTCCCGGTTCTCTGGCCTCGCGTACCATTGGGCGATGACGCCTCTCGGCTCCGACGCATCGCAAAGAATCATCGAAGAATCCGATGTTCTCCGGGTTCTGATTCGCCTTCACCTCAATCCCTATGACGATGAGGATAAGAAGATGATGATGCTACTCGAAGAGATCCCGAAGTTTACCGATCCGAGGCAGTTCGAGCAGTTGAAGGCCGCGATAGAGAATCTGGTTGGTGGCGTGCAACTTCGCCTGAAGCAAGAGTGGGATAGGGCCAAGAGGGAGGCGAAGGGCGAGGTCATCTAGTCAGTGATTGAATTTCGTCTCCTGCTCCCACTGGTCCCGAATCGTTCCAAACCGCGCCATCGAAGGATCAAGCCTCTTATAGTGTTCGATCAGTTCGGCGGGGTCGTGTTCCGCTGCGTTAGCAAGGATGCAGCAAAAGTGATAAGCGGCAAGTGGGCCGAGTTCCCAATAAGCACCGATCAGGGCTGCTCCGATTCCTTGCTTGAACGTGCTCTCGTGAAGCCTCGGCGGACACCCAAAACCGGCCATCGGTGGACACCTGAAAACCGGCCAACGGAATAGCTGATCCAGGACATTGATTGAGGCGGAGGATTATCCTCCGGCGGTGAATGTCTTGAGCGAAGAAAAGAAACAACAAGTCCTTGCGCTGGGCCGACTTGGCTGGTCCGTCAGGCGGATTGAACGAGCCGTACACATTCGGCGCGAAACTGCCGCGACCTATTTAAAGGCGGCTGGCATTCCCGTCAGACCTCCAGGAGGCTGGGGACGCGCCCATCCAAAACCGGCCATCGAGGTGTCCACCGACCCTGGACATGAAAATGGTCCTGCGGACCAGACCTCGAGGCCGGCCTCAACTCCGTCGGCGAGCGCGTGCGAACCGTTTCGGGAGCTCATCGAAGCTGAGCTGGCAAAGGGCCGTAACGCCATGGCCATTTGGCAGGACCTGGTGGACGGCCACGGCTTCGGCGAAAAATACGCCAGCGTGAAACGCTTCGTGCGGAAGGTGCGCGGATCTCCCAAGCCGGAAGCGCGCGTGGTGATTGAGACGGCGCCTGGTGAAGAAGCGCAAGTCGATTATGGCACCGGTCCGATGGTCCGCGATGCGCAAACAGGCAAGTACCGGCGCACGCGGCTGTTCGTCCTGACGCTGGGATACAGCCGGAAAGCCGTCCGCCTCCTGGTCTTTCGCTCCAGTTCGCGCGTCTGGGCTGAGCTGCATGAGAAAGCCTTTCGCCGACTGGGTGGAGTCACTCGCATAGTGGTGCTCGATAATCTCCGCGAAGGCGTCATCACGCCCGACATTTATGAGCCCACGCTCAATCCGCTGTACCGTGACGTGCTGCAGCACTACGGCGTCACAGCGCTTCCATGTAGAGTGCAGGACCCGGATCGCAAAGGCAAAGTCGAATCCGGTGTTGGCCACGCCAAGAGGACACCGCTCAAAGGGCAGCGCTTCGAGAGCCTGGAAGATGCGCAAGCCTATCTGGATCGCTGGGAAGCTCAATGGGCCGACACGCGCATTCATGGAACCACCAAGCGGCAAGTTGCAGCGATGTTCGCTGAAGAGCGTCCAGCACTGCTTCCGCTGCCGCTCGAACCTTTCCGCTATTACCAGTACGGCGAGAGAGCCGTGCACTTGGATGGTTGCGTCGAAGTCGAAGCCGCCTACTACGGCGCCCCGCCAGGCTGGATCGGCCGCCGCGTTCAGGTCCAGTGGAATGATGCCGTTGTTCGTTTGCTGAATCCCATCACCGGTCAGTTGCTACGGGAGCACTTGCGGCAGGAGCGTGGCCGTCATCGAATCCACGATGAAGATCGTTCGCGGCGGACACCACCATCGACCCAGCAACTGCTGCACCGTGCCGAGAAACTCGGAAGGCACATTGGCGAGTTATGCCAAGCGCTGCATCGAAAATACGGCCAAGTCGCCGTGCGCCGCATCCTGGGAGTGCTGGCTCTGGCCAAAAAGTACGGTATTGCTTCGACCGACGACGCTTGCGCCATGGCTCTAGAAAGCGGCACCTGCGAATACCACTTCGTTCGCCGTTACCTGGAACACAACCCGCAACTGCCGCTGAGCTTGCGGCAAGTCGATCCATTAATCCGTCAGCTCACCTTGTACCGCGATCTCATCGAAAGCAAAACCCGTCAGGAGGACCAACCATGAACGTGATCGAACTAGAACGTGCTCTTCGCCAACTCCGGCTGGGCGGCATGGCCGCTGTGCTGGAAACGCGGCTGCGCCAGGCTCAGGCCGAACCTATGGCTCCTATCGACCTGATCTCTTGCCTGGTGTCGGACGAACTCACACGCCGCGCCGACCGGCTGCTCGAACGCCGCCGCAGGCAGGCCGGCTTCCGCGATCCTGACCGGACGCTCGACAACTTTGACTTCAGCTTTAATCCCAAAACCAATCGCAGTTTAGTCTTCGATTTGGCCACGGGCGCCTTCATCAACAAACGAGAGGACGCTCTGTTTCTCGGTCCGGGAGGGACGGGGAAAAGTCACTTGGCGCAAGCCATCGCTCAAGCTGTCATCCTGCAGGGCTACCGCGTGCTCTATCGTGAAACCCACGTCATGCTCGATGAACTGGCCGAGGCAGTTGCAGACGGCACTCGCAAAGAGTTCATGGAATCGGTGGCGACCGTTCCGCTTCTCATCATCGACGACTTCGGCATGCGCAAACTCCCGCACACTGCCGCCGAGGATCTGCTGGAAATCATCATGCGCCGCTACGAACGTTTCAGCACGCTGCTCACATCCAATCGTCCCGTCGAGGACTGGGGCAAGCTGCTCGGCGATGTCGCCGCCGTCAGCGCCATGCTTGATCGGCTCCTGCACCATGGTCACGTCCTGAAGTGCGGTCCGCGCAGTTGGCGCACGAAGGCCGCCGCTACTTCGTAAGGAAAAAGGCTCTCTTTAGTTGGGGACTCTGTCCCCATGCCCCTGGGATTTATCGCTTTGACGCCAGAATGGCTGTCAAAAGGGCGGCTTTGCGCCGCCCCATGATTCCGGCCGCTGAGTCGGCGCTCCGGTCGCATCCCTGCGTTGCCGTACCTTCCGCCCAGGTGTGCTTAGTATAATCGCGATCAGCCGCACTCCGGCAGCCCACGGGTCCAAAGGCGTCCTTCGTGCAACTCCGTCAACGTTTTGCCACGACCGTGGCCGCCTCGGTCTGGATACAACGGCTTCTCCCATAAATCCAGATCTCGATAACCGCACCGGCAATCTTGAGATCGTTCGCCGGAGGAACGCCTTCTTGACAGCGATAATCGATCACCACTTTCTCGGTCTTGAATCCAAACATTCGCAAAACGCCTCTTTCTAATACATTCCCCCTTGGGACAGTCACCGATGTGGGCACACTAGTGGCAGTATCTACAAGAACGAAATGATACGTCACATCAAGGTTCGTTTCGTCCTGAATCGAACCGAATGCTTTCGCGCTTTCGACGCCGATTTGAGCGAGCAGCGGATGCCCGGACAGCAGGGTTACCACACCAGAGTTGACATGAAGGTGGACATCCCCTTGAACGCGCGCTGCCTCTGCTAGCGGGGCATAATGAATCGCCCTGATTTTCGATCTCAACCCATCTTCTGGGGTTTGCGCAGAAACCGCTCCGACAAGTACCAATAGAACGATGAAAATCCTTCGAAGCTGCATAACGCGTCTGTTCACATTATGTCCGATAAAACGCCTAATCTACAGCGCCCCGTTGTACCGACCCGTCAAAACGCGGATTGCCCCGACCATGCCCGGCAAGGTATAACTAGTCTTGTTCTGGCTCGCCTCTATTGGCCGGTTTTGAAGTGTCCACCAATGGCCGGTTTTCAGATGTCCACCGAGGGTGAAGCGCGGCGAAGCAATCGCCAACAATCGCCCGGATCAGTTCTGGCGAACAGTGACGCTCCCTTGCAATGCGCTCCGTGAACTCCGGGATTTCCATGTGGTCCTCCGTTCTGGCACCTGCCCGATGCTATGATCCGGGTTTACGCGACCCATCTAATGAATTCTCCCCTACTGACGAGTCTTGACGCCACGCGGCCGCTTTGCTGCCTTGGCGGATTTGGTCCACAGCGAAATGGAAGTAGCTGTGGATTGGCATTCGGTTCGAGAATTTACACGGTCATCCACATGGCCGTGGTGTCGGCATGCCGCTAAGACGTGCTCTTCGAGTTCCCAGAACAAACGGACATCTGTACCCTGCACGACTTCGGCTCTCAGGACGGCGTCGATTACGTCGTCATGGAGTACCTGGAGGGGGAGACGCTGGCCCAGAGGCTTAAGAGGGGGCCGTTAGCGACGGAGCAGGTCCTGGAGTAAGTCATTCAGATTGCGGACGCACTCGATACAGCCCACCGGCACGGCGTGATCCACCGCGATGTGAAACCCGGCAACATCATGCTGACAAGATGGCAGCGAAGCGCACCAAGCGGCAAAATACCTGAGCATGTGCGCGAACCGCACCGCCGGCCAGTGCCAAACCAATCGCGGTGACGATCAGAATCGCCCGCATCTTC
>Ga0206831_1096_pt1 | contig 26954 bp, 24 predicted proteins | sample Alteio_BWOrgCont_73_FD_152876 | JGI IMG/M metagenome (GOLD analysis project Ga0206831, IMG submission 152876) | Enriched cells from forest soil in Barre Woods Harvard Forest LTER site, Petersham, Massachusetts, United States -... | ecosystem: Environmental > Terrestrial > Soil > Temperate forest >...
TATTAATTTCCCGGATCCGTTTCCACACATGACGTATCAAGAGGCGATGCAACGTTATGGCAGCGATAAACCTGATTTACGTATTCCCTTGGAATTAGTCGATGTCGCTGATTTGCTCAAAGATATTGAGTTTAAAGTGTTTGCCGGACCCGCCAAAGATCCTGCTTCACGTGTCACCGCTTTGCGTTTGCCCAAAGGCGCGGAATTATCGCGCAAAGACATTGATGATTACACGCAATTAGTCGGTATTTATGGTGCTAAAGGTTTAGCGTATATTAAAGTTAACGATCGCGCTGCGGGCCTCAATGGTTTGCAATCGCCGATTTTAAAATTTATTCCGGAAGCAATCGTGGAACAAATTTTGCAGCGTATAAAAGCGGAAACCGGCGATATCATTTTCTTTGGTGCGGATAAATATAAAATCGTCAGCGATGCGCTCGGCGCGCTGCGTTTAAAATTAGGCGCGGATCGTGGCTTGATTGAAAACACTTGGAAGCCTTTATGGGTGGTGGATTTCCCGATGTTCGAATGGAATGATGAAGAACAACGTTGGCAAGCCATGCACCATCCATTCACGTCGCCCAAAGGTAGCTTGGAAGAAGTGCTTGCTGATCCAGGCAAGGCACTTGCGCGAGCTTATGACATGGTGCTGAATGGTTATGAAATTGGGGGTGGTTCGATCCGAATCCACGACAATGCCATGCAAAAAGCGGTGTTCAATTTATTAGGCATCAGCGATGAAGAAGCGCAAGCGAAATTTGGTTGCTTGTTAGAAGCGCTGCAATTTGGTTGTCCACCGCATGGCGGTTTAGCGTTCGGTCTAGATCGCATCAGCATGTTGATGAGTGGTGCTACTTCGATTCGCGATGTGATCGCTTTCCCGAAAACCCAAACGGCAAGTTGTGTGATGACCGGCGCGCCATCACCGGCAGAGGATAAGCAATTGAAAGAATTAGGCATTCGCGTAGCAGCCAAAAAACATGTGATTGCGGAGTAATGTTGAAGCTATGACAAATTTTTGTAGGGGCGGCTCGCGAGCCGCCCGGGACGCTCACGAGCGTCCCCTACAATATTACATGCACCGCGCTCTCGAACTCGCCCATCAAGCTCAAGCCCAAGGCGAAGTACCGGTCGGCGCAGTATTAGTGCGCAATGATGAAATTATCGGTGAAGGATTTAATCAACCGATTAAAAGTTGCGATCCGACTGCGCACGCAGAAATAATTGCACTGCGAAATGCTGCAGCAAAATGCGGCAATTACCGCTTGCCAGCTACCACACTTTATGTAACACTTGAACCTTGCGCCATGTGCGCAGCTGCTTTAGTGCATGCGCGGGTGCAAACCTTAGTATTTGGTGCCGCTGATCCAAAATCAGCCGGACACACGGTATTGGAGAGTGCGCTGAGTGAAAAACTTAATCACCGGGTAGAATGTCAAGGCGGAGTGTTAGCAGAAGAATGTACAGCGTTGCTAAAAAATTTTTTTAAGGCGAAACGAGATGCTGTTCATGTTCCATTTGATGATCAGCAAAGCGGAGCAACAATTTGATAATTCCCAGTGTAAGGCCGCAACTGGCTAGTACGGCAAGAATTAAGAATAGGGCATCGACCATGACACACCTCCGTTTATTAAAGTTAAAATTAACAGCTAAGTCTGCGAAGCTACTCCATCAGGTTTTAAAAGGCTAACCATTAAAATAGTTTTTTGAGGTCAAGATGATTTTATTATTAATTGCAATTGGCGGCGCAGTGGGTGCTTTATGCCGCTATGGTGTGTATGAATGGAGCGCTTGGGCTTTTCGCGTCAACTTCCCTTATGCGACTCTCATCGTCAATGTGGTCGGCTCTTTTATTATTGGCGTATTAGTTGTATGGCTGGCTAATCGAACTTCACTCGCCGCTGAATTGCGGTTCTTGTTGATCACGGGTTTTCTCGGTGCATTTACTACGTTTTCAACTTTTTCGATCGACACTTTAATGCTGTTTAAAGAATCACCCGTATTGGCGGGATTAAATATTGTGCTGAATGTGGGGGTGTGTTTGTTAGCCGTGTGGGCGGGAACTGTTTTAGCGAAGGTGTAAAATTGCTTGCGACAGAGTTCGTCATTGATTTTTTATTAATGCTGGATTCCCGCCTACGCGGGAATGACAGTCGAGTTTTAAAACTGTTGGAGTTATATTTAATTGAACGTACTTAAAATCGATTATCAAGCTGCCAATGCAGCTGAACTTTTCACCAAGTCTTTAACTGAAACCGGCTTTGCTGTGTTAGTAAATCATCCGATTCAAACGCAAGATATTGAAACCCTCTATGCTGCGTGGTTAGAATTTTTTACCAGCGACAAAAAAGAGCCTTGGTTAGTGGATAAAAAAACGCAACAGGGTTGGGTACCTCCGAACGTTGCTGAAATCGCCAAAGGTTATGACGTGCGCGATTTGAAAGAATTTTATAATTTTTACGATCATGGTAAATGTCCGCCGCATTTGCGTGTGTTAACCGCGGCACTGTATCAACAATTATTTCAAGTTGCCAAAACTTTGTTAACTTGGCTAGATGAACAAACGCCTGCTGAAGTGAAACAAAAATTTTCCGAGCCCTTGAGCAAAATGGTGGAAGGCAGTGTAAATAATTTATTCCGTATTAATTATTATCCGCCTTTAACGGGCAAAGAAGAACAGGGCGCTTTGCGCGCTGCAGCGCATGAAGATATCGATTTGCTCACTGTGTTAACGGCAGGTACTGAAACCGGTTTGCAAACTAAAGATTTACAAGGTAATTGGCACGATGTGCCCTGCGATCCCGGTAATTTGGTGATTAATGCCGGTGATATGTTGCAAGAAGCGAGTGGTCATTATTATCCTTCGACCACGCATCGGGTATTAAATCCGAGTGGGGAAGTGGCTAAATTGCCGCGCATGTCGTGTCCGCTGTTTGTGCATCCGCGTTCGGATGTGGTGTTGTCTACGCGTCATACCGCGGGCACGTATTTGCGCGAGCGCTTGATTGAATTAGGTTTGTTGGAAGAAACGATGTAGGGGACGGGCTTGACCGTCCCGCGGGCGGGTCAAGCCCCGCCCCTACATGCTTTAATCAGAATTAGGAATAATCAATGTTAGATCCCAAATATTTTCGTGAAGAATTAGAGCAAACCGCCACGCAATTAAAAAAACGTGGCTTTGTTTTAGAAGTTGAAAAAATTCGTGCGCTAGAAGCAGAGCGTAAAATTTTACAAAGCCAAACCCAAGATTTACAAGCCGAGCGCAATACTCGTTCTAAAAGCATTGGCCAAGCGAAGGCGCGCGGTGAAGATGTTGCACCGCTCATGACTGCGGTGAATGATTTAGGCGAAAAGCTTAAAGAAAATGAACTTAAATTGGCGGCTATACAAGAGCAATTACACGCAATTTATTCTTGTGTCCCTAATATTACTCATGAATCTGTGCCAGTCGGCAAAGATGAAACCGAAAATCGCGAAGAGCATCGTTGGGGAAAAATTCCTGAATTTACTTTTCCTGTTAAAGATCATGTTGATTTGGGAGTCACAAAAGATCGCATGAATTTTGATCTGGCCGCGAAAATTACCGGTGCGCGCTTTGTGGTATTGAAAGCAGAGCTGGCGCGCTTACAACGGGCACTGATCCAATTTATGCTCGATACCCATACCCAAGAACATGGTTATACCGAAACGTATGTGCCTTATTTAGCAAATCGCGATAGTTTATTTGGCACCACACAACTCCCTAAATTTGAGGAGGATCAATTTTTTACCAACGCAGAACAAGGCTATGCCTTAATCCCCACCGCCGAAGTCCCGCTTACCAATATTTTTCGTGATGTCATTATCGAAGCCGATCAACTGCCGATTAAACTCACGGCACATACGCCCTGTTTTCGCAAAGAAGCCGGCTCTTATGGTAAAGATACGCGCGGCATGATTCGTCAGCATCAATTTGAAAAAGTCGAATTGGTGCAAATTGTGCGACCAGAAGATTCTTATCAAGCGCATGAAAAGTTAACCCGCCACGCAGAAACTATTTTAGAAAAATTGGAATTACCCTATCGTCGGATCACTTTATGTACCGGTGATATTGGGTTTGGTTCGGCCAAAACTTACGATTTAGAAGTGTGGTTGCCGAGTCAAAACACCTATCGCGAAATTTCCTCCTGCAGCAATTTTGAAGCCTTTCAAGCGCGGCGTATGCAAGCGCGTTGGCGCAATCCTGTAACGGGGAAACCAGAATTGGTTCACACCTTAAATGGTTCGGGTTTGGCAGTAGGTCGCACTTTAGTTGCGATCATGGAAAATTATCAACAAGAAGATGGAAGCATTATAGTGCCCACGGTTTTACAGAAGTATGTGGGGATTGAAAAGATAGCGTAGGTCGGCTTCCCGAATTTCGCTGTAAGCGAAATGAGCAAGCCGACGCCAAATGTCGGCTTACGCGCTTCATCTACGATGAAACGCGGGAAGCCGACCTACATAAGGAGCATCATGCAACATCACCATCACAAAAAAAGTTATTTCTTTATCGTCGTTTCGATGGTCGCCGCGATTGCGGGAATTTTATTTGGTTACGACACCGGTGTTATTTCCGGCGCCATCTTATTTATCAACGATCAATTTCAATTAACAGCGCAATCCAATGGCATGGTCGTTAGTGCCGCCTTATTAGGCGCCATCATCGGCGCTTTGGCGAGTGGGCAGATCGCTGATTATTTTGGGCGTAAACGATTATTAATAGTGGTTGCCATTATTTTTGCGTTGGCCAGTATTGTAACGGCCGTTTCAGCTAATGTCCTCGAGTTTGTGATTGGGCGTATTATTATCGGTATTGCCATCGGTATTGCTTCATATACGGCACCTTTATACATTTCAGAAATTGCACCGGCTAATCATCGTGGCGCTTTAGTTTCACTCAACCAATTAGCAGTGAGCATTGGGATTTTAGTTTCTTATATTGTCGATTATTTTTTTGCTGCGCACGGCATGTGGCGTTGGATGTTGGGTGTGGGTGCAATTCCGGCCATTATTTTATTTATCGGTATGCTGTTCTTGCCCTATAGCCCACGCTGGATGATATCAAAAAACCGTATTGAACACGCCATACAAATTTTACGCCGCATTCGTGGCGAACATCATCCGGAAATTGAATCGGAAATAAAAGCCATTCACGAAAGCTTAAACGTGCAACATAAACATTGGAGCATTTTATTTGCCAAAAATATTCGTCCGGCTTTAGCAGTTGCTGCGGGATTGGCTATCGTACAACAATTCACCGGCATTAACACGATTTTATATTATGCGCCGACCATTTTAAAATTAACGCATTATCAAGGTGTACAAGGGGCGATTTTGTCCGCCATTCCCATTGGCATTGTGTTTGTTATCTTTACGGTGATTGGTTTACCCTTAATTGATCGCTGGGGACGTCGCCCCTTATTATTATTGGGTTTAGTGGGTATGAGCATTGGCTTGCTTTTATTGGCCTGGGTATTTGCGCAACCGGTGCATAGTACTCTTCTACAAGGCTTAGCACTGGCTTCATTGTTATTGTACGTGGCGTGTTTTGCTTTTAGTTTGGGGCCTATCATGTGGCTAATGATTTCGGAATTATTTCCACTTTCAGTGCGAGGCTGGGGTTCGAGTTTAGCCACCGCAGTATGTTGGACGAGTAATATGATCGTGACCTTTACTTTTTTAATCATGGTTAAATATTTAGGTGCCAGCGGATCATTTTGTGTGTATTTTGTATTTGCAATTTTATCGATTATTTTTGTGTATTTCTTTGTGCCAGAAACTAAAAATGTCACGCTAGAACAAATCGAGGCGAATTTGTATGCGGGCAAAAAAGCTCGCCACATCGGTGCGTAATCGTTTTCGTAGGTCGGTTTACGCGAATCTTCGCGTAGCGAAGAGAAGCAAGCCGACATATTAACTATCAAGTATCGTCATTTAAAGATGCAGGCCTTCTGACAAAGCTGCCGGGAGCTAATGAATTTAATTCAAATGTATAATAATCATCCGGATAGACGCGCGCTTGTCTCACTTTTCTCACCATATTTTCAATCAGCTTCTGATCAATTCCTTGGTAAACCCAATGAAAAGTTGAAATCCCCGCATTTAAAATGGCAGGCAAGAGTGCTAGCGTAGAGAATACCCCATTGACATAGCTTATATAAGCAGGAAAATCGGTAGATTCAATAAATTTTTTAGTGATTTCTTCAATAACATAAATACCATTACCAAACGTTGCGAGCATACTCACGCCTACTGAAAATAAGGTTAATAGTCCAGCCACCATTGTCACTGTAATAACTCGCAGAGTAAATATTTCGCGTGAATCTGTTTTTTTAAATTTTTCTACTTCATTGATAACACTCGTCATAAATTTTTTAAGGTGAATTAAATATAATCCCGCAATACGTGAATTAAATAAGCTCGCAAATATAAACTCTACAATCAGCTCTGTTGTTGAAGCATAACCTACTAATGTCATCGCAGGGTAGGCATAGATAAGTAGCAGCGCAAAGGAACACAAACAGAAAAAAAGACAAATGATCCAAACTGCAACATTGGCTACTCCGGTACCACACGATCTTTCCAGTATAGCTAACATAGCTCCGGGTACTTGCCTCACTTCATCCCAGCTGGTAGCTGCTAATGAATTAAGGGCTGATAGAAAATTACCTCCACCCAATATGCCTCCAAATAAGCTCGCTATTATATTGATAGTCTTGGAAGTCCGGAAATCGATAACAGAATCGATTTGTTTCATTGCATCCAAGATAGCAAAGGGGGCTTGATAAGCTAAAGCCGATCCCATTCCCGCAACGATGAGCATCCAAACAGTATTCATGAAACCCAGCAGATAATCGGTTGCTGTGTGGGTAGGCACGCTAACAGCAGGAGGTGCAGAAGAGGTTATCGGTGCTGGAGAAATTACCCGCGATGTAGGTGTTGCAGAAATTACATTAATGAAACTGCGTATTAACCAATTGGCTATGCAACCCAAAATAAGGCTAGTAAGAGGTCCTGCTCCCATAATGAGTAAGCCAGCCACTCCACCCACTAACCAGGTTCCCACCCCTGTGATACTGGTGGCATGCAAATAGTGGCTATTTTTTTTAACTAAATTAATATACTCGGTAAATTGAATACAAATAGCGTCTAACACAGCCTTTGAAATTTTAGTTAATGGGATAGTTGAATAAATAGCATTTATAGAAGAAGTAAGGGAGTTAAGCGCCTGATAAACACGGGACGGATTTGCCACTATGGGTACCGGCAAAAATGGCATATCTATGATGATGTGCGCAGGACCTGGAGAGTTATATTGTGGCATGATAAATTTTTATTGAGATTGCACCTCATCACAATTTGAGTTTTTCTATAAATATTTTACAATCTGCTTCCCTATAGATTGACCTTTGTATCGCATTAAAATGCGATAGATTTTTAAGGTATATTATTTTTTTTTCCACTCACCAATTGTGATGAGGTGCAGGATTATGGTAGGCTTAATCTATTGCTTTTAGAAGCAATATAAATGACTGACACTATTAACTTTTCGTTAAGGGCCGATTGGATTCATGGATAACTTCGTCAATAAAATGCTCACTTTTCTCGCCGTGGTAGAAGAGCAGAGTTTTGCTAAAGCTGCAAAAAAATTATTTATTACTCCAGCCGCTGTCAGTAAGCATATTAAACAATTGGAAACGCGGCTTGAGCATCAGTTATTAGAACGCAATACACGGTATGTAAAAGTAACTGAATTAGGTAAAGAATTTTATGATTACTGTGTGAAGCTACGCACCAATATTGTCAGTGCTGAAGCTTTTATGGAATCGCAACATCACGTCCTGCAAGGTAAATTGTCGATACTATCTTCACTCCATTTTGCCGATACATTTTTAATTAAGCATTTGCAAGAGTTTCATGAATTATATCCGCGGCTTGAATTATATATTGATATTGCAGAACGCTATCCCAATTTGCAAGCAGATAATTTTGATATTGTTATTGGATTTCGTTCCTATGCTCCTACGGCAGAACAACTACGACAACGAAAACTTTATACTGATCGTTTGATCTTATGTGCTTCGCAGGATTATTTAAAGTGCCATGAAAAACCTAAAGCGATTAAAGATTTAATCCATCATAAATGGCTTGTCCATTCTTTACATGATCCACATCATTTAGTACGCTTTAAAAATGGCACAGAAATATTGCCAGAACAAACGGACGTTAGTATTAATAGCATGCCTGCTTTAATAGAGTTATGTCGCCAAGGGGCGGGGATTTTTATGGCACATCATCTCCTGGTAAAAGATTTGATAAATTCAGGTGAGTTAGTGGAAGTGCTTCCTGAGTATCCTTTAGCTGATTTTGCAGTGTATGCTTTTTATCGGCCTATGCGACATGAACAAAAGAAAGTGCGATGTTTTATCGATTTTTATTTGAAAAAAATTTCTAAGGAAAATAAATAATGTATCTGGGTATTGATCTCGGCACTTCGAGTGTCAAAGTTGTAGTGATGGATGAAACGTTTGCAACGCTTGCGTCGAGCTCCAGCGATTTCACCGTTTCTAATCCTCAGCCTTTATGGTCGGAGCAAGATCCTGCGCAATGGTGGCAGGGCACTTGTGTTGCAATGGCTGAATTGAAAGCTAAACATCCGCAATTATTAGCGCAAGTTAAAGCGATGGGTTTGTCTGGCCAGCAACATGGCGCAGTACTTTTAGATAAAAATAATCAAGTTTTGCGACCAGCGATTTTATGGAATGATGGGCGTTCGATGGCAGAGTGTGCCGAGTTGGAGCAACGTGTTCCAAATATTCGCCAATTAGTCGGCGCGCGCATTGTACCGGGCTTTACCGCACCAAAATTACTCTGGGTTGCAAAACACGAACCCGATATTTTTAAACAAGTGACTAAAGTATTATTGCCGAAAGATTATTTACGTTTGCTCATCAACGGCGAATTTGCCAGCGACATGTCGGATGCGTCTGGTACCTGTTGGTTGAATGTTGCAAAGCGCGAATGGTCGGAAGAATTATTGAGTGCTTGCGATTTAAATTTGACGCATATGCCGACAGTCTATGAAGGTTCTGATAGCACTGGCACGGTGTTACCAGCAGTTGCGCGCGAGTGGGGTATTCCTGCAACGACGATTGTCGCTGGCGGAGCAGGGGATAATGCGGCTGGCGCTATCAGCGTGAACGTAACTGAAGCAGGGCAGGGCTTGTTATCGCTGGGTACTTCAGGCGTGTATTTTATTGCGGACGATGAGTATCGCGCTAATCCTGATCAGGGTGTACATACTTTTGCGCATTGTTTGCCAAATCGCTGGCATCAAATGAATTGTCATTTGAGTGCGGCGAGTTGTTTAAGTTGGGCGGCGGAGTTGGTGGGAGAGAGCGTTGGAGATTTGATTGCGAAAGCTGAGAAAAAATTTGGGATGGATGATGCATCGACAAAAATCCCCCTCGGTCCCCCTTTTTCAAAGGGGGAAGTCTCAAAATTCCCCCCTTTAACAAAGGGGGAAGTCTCAAAATCCCCCCCTTTTGCAAAGGGGGAAGTCTCAAGATCTCCCCCTCTCTCAAAGGGGGAAGTCTCAAAATTCCCCCCTTTAACAAAGGGGGAAGTCTCAAAATCCCCCCCTTTTGCAAAGGGGGGCAGGGGGGATTTGCTTTTCCTCCCTTACCTCACCGGCGAGCGTAGCCCCCACAATAATCCTTACGCACGCGGTGCTTTAATTGGCTTAACACCTAACACTGATTCGGCTGATATGATGCAAGCGGTGTTAGAAGGTGTGGCGCTCAATTTTGCCGAAGGGCAAGCAGCTTTGTATCAAGCTGGTGTGAAAATTAATGCTGTTTCTGTCGTGGGTGGCGGTGCACGCAGTTTATATTGGGGAAAAATTTTAGCCAGTGCTTTGCAGCGCGAGTTAACCTATCGTAAAGATCGCGAAGTTGGTGCGGCCTTAGGTGCTGCACGATTAGCCTGGCTAGCGGTGAATGGTGGCGATCCTGCAAAAGTTTTTCCTTTATCGCCGGTGGAAGAAATTGTTCAGCCAAATCCAAATTTAGCTGCGCATTACACTAAAAAATTAGTGACTTTCAAAAAGGCTTATCAGGCTTTGTTTAGTGGATAGAAACTAAATCAATGTGCTATAATTACAAAACAAATAAAGGTGATTATCATGGCATTTTCTCATTCCCATATTAGTGCTGCAGAAGCAGGGCGTCGCTGGCCTGAACTTTTGAAAAAAGTTCACCAAGGAGAAACTTTTGAAATTACTGAAAATGAAAAAGTTTTTGCTAAACTCGTGCCCGCTATAGAAGAAAAAAAATCTATCAAGGTGAGTGAGCTCAGTGCTTTTTTAAGGACATTACCTCCACTTGATCCGGATGATCGGGATGATTTTATAAAAGATCTGCAAGCTATCCGTAAAGCAGTTCCTCCGGAGAGAAATAAATGGGAGGATTAGTTGTTGATACTTGTATTTTTATTGCTGCCGAAAAGCGAGATATCCCATTAAATTTTGATCACTTAATAGTTAGTGGTAAAGCTTGTATGAGCGCCATTACAGTATCTGAATTATTAGTTGGAGTGCATCATGCTAATTCTGAGGCTCGCCGTTTAAAACGTTCTTTACATATCAAAAAGCTATTAGAAACGATAGATGTATTAGATTTTGATACAAAAGTTGCTCGGATTCATGCTGAAATTAATGCCACCTTATCAAAACAACATATTTCAATTGGCCCACATGATTTACTTATTGCTGCCACAGCGTTAACCTATGGTTATCCATTATTAACTAGTAATGTAAAAGAATTTTCTCGTGTGCCAGGCCTAAACGTCTTAAACTATTTTTTAGAGGAGTAAAACCAAATGTCCGATCTTTTCAAAGATATTAAAAAAATTGAATTTGCTGGTTTGAACAGCGACAACCCTTTGAGCTACCGCTATTATCAGCCGCACAAAGTGATCCACGGCAAAACCATGGCAGAACATTTGCGCATTGCGGTATGCTGGTGGCATACTTTTTGTTGGAATGGTTTTGATATTTTTGGTGAAGGCACTTTTGATCATCCGTGGTTGAAGCAAAACGATCCCATGCATGCGGCAGAAATGAAAGTCGATGCGATGTTTGAATTTTTAACGAAAATGGATTTGAAATATTTTACGTTTCATGATCGCGATATCGCGCCAGAAGGCAATAGCTTGAAAGAAAGCAATGCTAACGTGCAAAAAATCGCCGATAAAATTGCGGCAAAAATGCAGACGAGTGGCAAAGAATTATTGTGGGGTACGGCGAATTTATTCAGTAATAAACGTTATATGGCGGGTGCGGCAACCAACCCGAATCCAGAAGTGTTTGCTTACGCCGTGGCGCAAGTGAAAAATGCGATCGATGTCACACAAAAATTGCATGGCCACAATTATGTATTTTGGGGCGGCAGAGAAGGCTATGACAGTTTGTTAAATACCGATTTGAAACATGAAGCCGATCAATTTGCTAAATTTTTATCGCTCGCAGTAGAGTACAAACACAAAATTGGTTTCAAAGGCACATTCTTAATCGAGCCTAAACCGTGCGAACCGACTAAGCACCAATACGATTACGACACTGCAACGGTATTTGCTTTCTTGCAAAAATATAATTTGGAAAAAGAGTTTAAAGTGAATATTGAAGGCAATCATGCGACTTTATCGGGCCACAGTTATCCGCATGAAGTGGCTTACGCGTTGGCTAATAATATGTTTGGCAGTATCGATGCCAATCAGGGTGATGCGCAATTGGGTTGGGATACCGATCAATTCCCGATGCAATTAGGTGATGTAACGCAAGTGATTTACATGATTTTGCGTGCTGGCGGCTTTACTACGGGTGGTTTTAACTTCGATACGAAGTTACGTCGCCAATCAATTGATTTAGTCGATTATTTTTATGCGCACATCAGTGGCGTTGATACGCTTGCGCGCTGCCTCATCAATGCCGTTGATTTAATTGAAAAGGGCAAATTAGCCCATGCCGTACAAGATCGTTATGCGGGCTGGCAAGGTACTTTGGGTAAAGAAATTTTGGGCGGTAAACAAACTGCAGAAAGTTTAGCGCAGCATGTGTTGGAAAACAATGTGAATCCAAAACCGGTTTCGGCGCATCAGGAATTGTGGGAAATGGCGTTGAATAATGGGATTAAGTAAAAGTATTTAAATTATTTTAGAAAGCATTTTTCCATGTAAATAATAAATAAAAGAGAGTTTTACAATGCGGCAGAATAGTACTCCTCGTCCCTCGACTGAATTAAGAGAATCATTTTTTCGACCAGCACCTGGCCCTATTCTTTTGCGAGGAATTGAGCATCTGCAAGCAAATACTGCCTCCTTACGGGTAGCTTTATCAGGGAACTGTAGAAGAGCTTTAATAACCAGTGTAATAAATACTTATCCTAATCCAACAATGCAGGCTGCCACCATATGGGATTTAGCTACTGGCTCGCCTGAATTACATTTGAGCGGGTCTGCACTTAGAATTGACCCACTGACGATTCCTGATAGTGTGGCTGATTATGAATTCTTTGCAGGGAGGGTAAATTCATTATCTCGTGAAGATGCCAATACTTTTTTTGAAAAAAATAAACTCTTCACCTCTGATGCCGCTGGGAATATGGTTTATCTTCATATAGATAATGGCCAGGTTCATCTTGTCCAACCTACGAGCGCTGATCTTTTTTCGCCGAATAATCAAATTGCCTCTCTATCTGCTCAACCGGATTTAAGAAACAAATATCAGAAAATGCGTGTTTTAACCTTGGCTAATGGTATGCCTTGCGTGCTAGCTTTGTGGGCGCATACTAAGCGTGAAAGCAGATTCGGCAATAAAGCTTATATAAAAGCTCGTATAGAAATAGTGGACTCCTCGTCTGCTGCTAATCAAATAGTCTTAAAGATAGCAGAGGGCGAAGATCTATCACGTTATGAGGAATTGTTATCAAGCTCAGGTTCTTCTTTTGTCATAGCATCGGATAATATTTTGGCAGCCATAATAATTTACCGAGAATACGAAGAGTATGGTAATGGAGGAAGTATTGAAAAAAATGATATATTGCAGCTATGCAATTTAAGAAATGGGAGTATAGTAGACTTAGAGGTTAAACCCCATTTGCACTTAAGTGCTTTCTCTTCTTGTCGAAATTTTATTTTGGGTTACGTATCAGTTTATAAAGATGCTTCTGCCCGTGGGAACCCTTTTAATACGGTTTATTTATTGGATCGTCAAGGCAAGGTTCGTTGGTCTCATTCTTACCGGGATACAGGGATTTATATTCTTGCTGTGGGTTTTTGGGCACCATGTGACGATCAGGTTTGGGTGCTCTATAAAAGACAGATCCCCGGGCAAAATATTCAGCTCATTCGAGATTTACTTCCAGTGACTATCTCACGACAATCATCGTGCTTGATAGCTTGATTCTTTGCTTAAAAAGCCACTATCACGGTAGCGTTGCTAGCATTATTGTTTTTCAGCGCGAACAAAAAAATTTAATTCTTTAATGTTTTCTTAAGAAAAAATATGGTATATTTGCGCTTCCTACAGTAATTTAATAACCTCGAGGAAAAACATGAAAAAATTATTACTCTCAACTTTGGTAGTAGCTGGTTTAGCTGCGGCAACAGGCGCAACTGCTGCACAAACTAGTGGACCCACATTAGTAAATATTAATGATGATATTGTTGACGTTGCACGCTTAGTAAATCAACATCAAGTTACAACTTTATTTGGAACAGTGCAAGCAACTTTGACAGATGGTGCATATCAGCTTTCTGTAGCAGGTCAGGGTGAATTTGTTGTAACGTTCCAAGTATCAAATGTGTATAATGAACAGAACGCAACTAGCACAAGAAATTGTGAAATTACGCTTACGTCTGTTGATGGAAAAGTATTTCCAACAAGTGATCGCTTCTGGAATTGTAGCAAACAAGATGGCGCGACCAATCCTATTGGATTTACATTTGCAAATGATACAATTACCTTTGTTCATGAATAAAGCTTTTGCTAAAAAAAATCCCGCCAGTGGCGGGATTTTTTTTTGCACTTAAAAATTTAAACCCAGGTTTTTTGATAATCATCCACAAAAATTTGCAAACTGCGCGGTGCATGCCCCAATACTTTTTCGACATCCTGCGTTACCGGCGCGTTAAGCCCGGCTTTTATTCGAGCCGGCTTTGCTAGTAGTCACGCGAATTTTAGCATCCGAATGAGTTTGTAATAATTTCAATACTTCCGAGCCAACTTTGCCCGAAGCGCCGATAATAAGATAGTTTTTCATGATGTTTTCTCCAGGATAAAATATTTGTGTTTTGATGTAGGTCGGTTTACGGGAGCGATGGAAAGAATAATTTATTTTATTGAACTATGACGTTACGCAGGCAATCAATAAAATTTCATCGCGACCAAGCCGACAATTTTTAAACTGGATCCCCGCTTTCGCGGGGACGACCTTCGGTCGAATGTCGGCTTGGTCGCCCGTATTTTTTTCCAATGCTTCACAGCATTAATAGATCGAGAGAATAAGTGATAACATCAATGGCTCCCGTAAACCGACCTACTTCCAAGCCAGATTACTTCTAGTTCAAACCACCGGTTTTTTCCGCGCGCTCGCATGGCGGGCGCGCAGTTCAACGTCGATATAGCGATCGGTGGTGGCGCTGGAGCTGTGACCGGCATCATCGCGGACATGTTCGCGCGGGCGGATTTTTACATCTTCTGAAATACCGGTATGACGCAACCAATGCACCGTGGCTGCTTGCAAGCTTTCCGCTTCATCTTTAAAACCATCTTGTTCTAATTTAGCAATGGTTTGATCAAAACAATATTGCACGATATTTCGGATTTGATTGGTGCTGCTGATGGGTTCATTACCCCGCAATTTAGGTACCAGTGGGCTGGTGTCGCTGGCCGAGGGGAGGGCGCTTAAACCTAAATACGTGCGCCAGCGTTTGAGCGCATTGAGCATCGCATCGCTCACTGCAATTTGCCGCTCTTTATTGCCTTTACCGACGGTGATAAACCACCAATTGCCATCGCTATCGCGATGAAAATCGCACATCTTGGGTAGCCAGCGTTTACTCGCCGTTAATTCTGAAATCCGTAGATACATGGCGAACAGAGCGGTGATAATAAATAAACTACGCTCGTGAGAGGGATCGCTATCGGCCATTTGTTGCGTGATTTCCAACACACTGGCCCATTGCAATTCACTCAAGCGACGAATCGGTGCCTGACCTTGACGTTTTCTAAAAAATTTACTTTTTTGTCGCAGTTGCAACAGAGGATTTATCGGCGTGCAATCTTCTTGGATCAAAAAATTATAAAAGCTACTTAAAATCGCAAAGATACTGCGCAGGGCTTTGTCGGATAATTCATAATTTTGTACATCAGGTATAACGCCTTTTTTAGCGGCGCTTTTAGTAACGGTGGCGACAAACGGTCGCCATTCTGGGTTCGCTTGGTGCAGGCCTTCGGCATCAATAAAACGTGGTACTTTAGTAAGTCCAATCCAAGTTTTAGGTGGTGCTTTACAAAATTTTAAATAATTTTCAATATCCTCGCGTTTTAACTCGATGACCGATTTTCCTTCCACTAACCAGGCCCATTGGATTAAGCGTTCCACTTCGCGGCGATAACTATTAAACGTCGCTAAACTGCCATCGTATTGTTTCAAAAACGCTTGCGCCATTTTGAAATCTTGCGTCGCAAAAGAGTAAGTAATATTGGCTGGCACAGCGAGTTTGTTGATGTTTTCTAAGGTATCAAATAAGGGCAGGGGAGTAGGTAGTGATGATGACATGAGAAAAAATTATTTATTTATTGACAACAATAAGCTTTCATTATACCCTGCCAGGAATATAATAAAAGTATTTTTTATGGCGATGAAAACATGGCATTTAATCCACTCACAGGTCCCGTTCCTGCGGCCTCTTTACTACAAGGGCCTCGTTTAAAAAGTTTTGCTACTTGGAAACTTGAAGAACTTGCTAAAGCGCTATTGGCTGAAGAGTTAAAAAATAATAAAGCAATTAGAAATGCTGTTGTTTCCCAGTCTAATTGTTTTGAAGAGTTGGAAATTTTTATCAACAATAAAATTTTTAATATTACTCAAATTTTACAAAATTCACCTGATTTTGAACAAATTAGTCTTTCTAACGAAGAATTAGAACAATATATTTGGTGGGAAGAAAAGAAGTTTCAGTATGAGCCTAGGTCCAATAAAAAAATTCTGTCACGCGAGGTGTTCCAGGAAAGAGGTATTCATGGACAGTTTCATTATGGAGAAAAATTGGCTATCAATTTTTATACCGTTCATGATGAGATGTTACAATCCTTTTTACGATGTCATGGCAAGCAGGGAGCATCGATTGGATTACAAAAGAAGGAATTGACTCGCCGTGTAATAGAAATTTTATTATCGACGATTGCAGCAGCTCATGGATTACAGCGGCCAATATCAGGCAGAGAGTCTTTATCACCTGAAGAAAAGTTATCTGTCATTAACCTGCGACGATATGAAACAGATGTTTACGCTGAGCATGATTTTGTAAGGCAGCGAATTCGTGATTTTCAACAACAAACTGTTAGCATGGTGCCCGCTTTTACCAGCACGAGTTCTCCTGGTGGGAAATATGAGGGCAGAGGCGAGGATCAATTTAACGTGTGCAGTCAGATAATGGAACAAACAGCCGTTAATCCGCTGGGGAAAAACATTTCTGCTTTGTCAAATTCTCCATTGGAAGGAGAAGTATTATATCCACCTGGCACGCAGTTTCAGTATACTTCTTACGCTGTTCTTAATAAAAAAAGAAGAGAGTATTCTTTTACAGCTACGCCCGTTAGAACCATTGCAGGAATTGATCCATACTCTTATTCACAGGGAAAGTTGGAGCATCATGAGTTGCTTATCATTCGAGAAGAACTGGTTAATTTATGCAGCAGGCACTCAAATCGACAAGCAAGCCTTACACCACTAATTGCTGAGATTAGTTTAATATTGGAGATGCTAAAAACTTGTCACGATCAAGGTAATTTAGTAGAGCTTCACCCATCTGATTTGCTTGAACTAAAAACCCGGTTAAATGCGCATGCTGATATTTTTTCTGCATCAGATGTATTTAACAGCCTTAATCGAGTTAACATAATGTTATCTGCTAAACAAATTCCTCGGCAATAAACATGTTCTTTCACACTAAATACGAAAAACACTTTATTCTCTGGTTAATTTTATTAGGCACGCCATTAGGCGGGGGTGGGATTGATATTTACACGCCGTCGTTGCCGATTCTCACCACCTATTTTCATACTTCGCATTCCTTAATCAAATTAACTATTACGACCTATTTAATTGGTTATGGGGTAGGGAACTTTTTAATGGGCGCCTTGTGTGATAGTTTTGGTCGCCGCAAAACTTTATTAGGGGGCTTAGGGGCGTTTGTTATTTTCGCTTTGTTAGCAGCCTGCGCACCCAATGTGAGTTTTTTATTAGTTGCGCGCTTTTTGCAAGGTATTGCAGCAACAGCTACCAGCGTGGTGCCCAAAGCTATTGGTAGTGATTATTATTTAGACCCGCATACGGCTCGAAAAAATAATATTTATCGATCTATTGCTTGGTCGCTGGGACCGGTTATTTCGCCTTTCATCGGCGCGTATTTGCAGCATTATATCGCCTGGCAAGCGAGCTTTATCTTTTTAGCGATTTATGCCGGAATTTTATTTGCTATCACTTATCTTTTTATCCATGAGACTGCCAAACATTTATCACCTTTTAATGGCAAAGCTATTTACAGCAATTACCAGTTGATCTTCAGCAATCGGACATTTTTAGCCTATGCGTTGGCTTATATGTTTGGCTACGCGATGATCGTTACTTACGGCATGCTAGGGCCATTCTTCGTGCAAAAAACCTTAGGTTATTCGGTAGTAACGTATGGCCATATTGCGCTGTTAATGGGTTTAGGTTGTGTGGTGGGAACCCTTATTAATCTTACCGTGATTAAGCGTTATGATACTCACCAAGTTATTTTCATGGGGACTTTATTAGCTTTTATCAGCAGCATTATTTTTGTGGCATTATCGATTTTCATCGGCAAATCATTGAGTGTGTTTGTAATCTTCGTGTTTCTCGAATTATTACTGATTTGCTTGATTTATCCAAACTTCATTCTGGAATACATCCGTTTATTTCCTAAACTTGCCGGCTCCGTGAATGGCGCGGGAGCAGGGCTGTTAGCGATTGGTTGCGCGATCATTACCGCCATCGTTAGTTACATGACAGCAGATACTACGCTGCCGTTGGCACTCGCCTATTTTGTTATGACGCTGTTGATAGGGGTGTCTTACTTTATAAGATCTGCTTTACTTAGCAAAACCGGACTTGACTAAAAATAGGCCAATCTATAAAATAACATCTGTTGTAAATTTTAATTAACATTAATCAACAAATAAGGATACTTAAATAATGAAAAATTTTTCCAAAATCTCTGGTTTAGTATTAGCAACAAGTTTGGCATTAGGCAGCACAGCGGCTTTAGCTGACGCAGATTATATGACTGGCGGCCACCCTTATGTGGGAGTCGGCTTAGGTTATGGTGGGATTGTAATTCCTACCGCCAGCACTTTTGACAATACTACCGGTAGTACTGGCGATGAAACAAACTCAGGCGGCTTTGCTTATGCCATCAAAGCAGGGTATTTATATGGTATTCAACACTTCGCGGTTGGCGGTGAATTGAGCTACAATGGTTTTCCTAACTCAACGGACAACGTGAGCTTTCTCGGTACGTCTGTGAACGTTGACACTTACAAAGCCAGCAGCGTTAACTTACTGGGCGTAGGTGAATATTTTATTACCCCTGCTGTGAATGTGAATGTTAAAGCCGGTGGCGCATTAACAATGCAAAAATATGATATCAACCCAGCGCTCACAGACGGCACTTCACTTAGTGCTTCATCAACCCAAGTTCTTCCAGTTGTAGGCGCTGGCGTGGGCTATAACGTAACGCAACATGTAGTCGTAGGTGTTGATGGCTTATATACCTTTGGCGATAGAAATTCTGTTGTTAATAGTGCTAATACTAATGTAGATGCTTCTAGTTTAACTGCAACTGTTAAACAACCTTTGTACTCAGTGTTGGCTAGCGTAAGTTACTTGTTTTAATACCAAGTAATTAAAGCCATAAAAAAGAGCGGCTATTATTATTGTAATAGCCGCTTTATAAAGGGCGTAAAGCTATTTTTATCATCCATTCATCAAAAGCGGCCCACAGATTGGCACCACTCGAACCACCGGCCAAAATGCCTTCACGTTAATCAGCTGAGATAGCGGCCTTAATAAAAAAACGAGAGGTATAATAAAAATGCAATTTACATGGTCCAATTATGCCGAGTGGGAAACAGAAAAAAAACGTTTGGAAAGTGCTATTAACCAGCTTCTTGTGGATCCAAATAATTCCGACTGGATTGCTCCTTTCATAGAACGATTAAATCAACTTGATCAAAATGTTCAGGGTTATTTTTACAGCGACCTCTATAGCGATGACCAAACTATGCTTGCTAAAAGCATTATCTACGAGCATACGCATTTAAATAGCCTTATAAACACGTGGCAAGGGCCTTCGTCACACCTATTGGCACAGATCCCTCAGGAACTTCTTCCCAATATGTGCAGATTTTTACCTACTCGGGCCTTGGGTCGCTTACGGCGAGTTTATGCATCTCATATCCTTGAGCAAGAGATTAATCGAGAACTGATAAACCGCCTACTAACTCTGCATTTGGTGCCAGGTTATTCACACACTGTTTTACATAACCAAAAGCAATTATTTCGCTGGGGCAATAACTATAGTGGGCAGTTAGCGGATGGTCGTCGTGGTAGCGGGCGCGAGGTAAGCCGCCCACAATTATGGAGCGGGATGCAGCCTCGTCCATGGCCCTTTGAAAATATCACTGTACTGGCTGCTGGCATTGATAGGATAATGACAATTAATAACCCTGCTCCGAATCGCCAGGAATGTGTCATGTTTGGTCATCATTCTAACCATGTGGGGGACCCCGTGGTAAATACCCTGCCTGCATTGCCAACCAGAGCACTCATTGTTCAATTAAGCTTAACGAAAGATGAGGTGTTTGCCATTAGTATTGATGGGAATCTTTACTCACATGATTTGGGGGCTAATCATTATACAGTACATCGTCCTTGGCAGCTAGGACCCATTGCACCTTCAGGTCATTTTACTCAAGTCGCTACGGGTTTCGAACATGTGCTTATACTTAGTTCGAATAATCATCTTTACCACTTGAACGGGCACCAATTAATGGCGGTAGACTTCGAGCTACCTCCCGGTATTAACATCAAGCAAATTGTTGCAGGTCAGAATCACAATATCATGTTATTAGAGAATGGTCAGCTATTTACTTGGGGAAATAATATCCATGGTCAATTGGGTTTAGGTCATTTAAATGTAAATGGTGTAAGTATACCGCAATTAGTAAGCAATCTTCCTCCGGTTAGTTTTATTGCCAATAGCGCAGGTTCTCATCATACCTTAGTGGTCACACAAGATGGCAAGCTCTATGCCTGGGGAAAAAATGACTATGCTCAGTTAGGTATGGGACAAAGGAGTGGCATTCAAGCTACTCCCCAGCTTGTACAGATACTGCCTGCTAATTTATGCGTGGCGCAAGCGATTACGGGAGAAGATTACTGTATGATCATGTCAACGGAAGGTAAAGTGTATGAGTGGGGTAGAGTGGAAGGTCGTTATAGTCCTGTCCGCCGTCGGAACCCAGCGGGAATAGTGGCGACAGATTATAGTGCAGTTCTTAAGCCAGTTGATTTACGTGGTGTGTTGCCACATCTTGCAATATAATTGGTGATAAATGTGATTATCACCAATTATCGCCACAACCTGATATTAATGGGCAACCACGCAATTATCGTAGTTTAAGTTGGAAGGCAACTGCCAGTAATGGCATTATGCCCTGGATTGATATTTTTACGCCAGGGTTTCGACCTAATGCCAATACGATGATCTGCTAAATGAAATCAATGCGACATGGAAAGTGTACAATGCAATCCCGGCCGATGTCGCCGCACCAGCGATTAGCACGACGGAAATGCTGCAGAAATTGGGGCTGATTTGAAAAAAATATGATGCGTTTATCCTACCCTTGTCTCAAAAGGTTGACAACTATCAAAATTATGCCATAATTGACAGTACCTCGAATGCGAAATCACATTGAGACATACTTAAAGAAGGAAATTTAACAACGCCGACATGCTTTAAGCAAGGCCGGGTAAGGAGAGAAAGATCATGAAGATGAATAAATTAACGAAAATAGCTTTATTGGCTACCGCAGCGGTGGCTTTAGCGCCAATGGGGGCACTGGCGGGTACGTTAACTATAACAGCGTCAGTTAATGGTAGCTGTACGATTGGTAACGGTACCTTGGCTCTGGGTAATTTCACTACGTTGTCTCCAGGTCCTATAGTTCCTTCAAGCAGCATCACGGTTACGTGTACAGCAGGTACCTCAACTTATGCGTTATCCGATAGTTCGTGTGCTTCGTCAAGCTGTCCGCGTAACCTGACCGATGGTAGTGCTGATGAATTTCCCTATCAATTGTATACAGATGTTGGGGCTGCAGTTGTCCTCGGAACCGGCGCAGGTGGTACTGGGACTATAGCCGGTGTTCTAACCAGTGGTTCGGGCACTTCCACCGTATATGGACAAGCTAATCCAGCCGGCGTGGGTTTACCTGCGAGTGGTGCGTATAGCGCTTCAGTCACTACTCTAGTAGCTACTGTGGTATCGTAAATACTTTGGATTGTGCATGAGAGATTCCAGTTTTTTTGGAATCTCTTTTTTTGTATTTTATAAAACTTAGAATATCACGCGTTTATGCGTGGTCATTTTATTTTAGGAGATAGCTGTTGGTCATACTAAGGCAATTTGGAATAGCTTTATTGATGTTGTTGCTTGTCTCAAGCAGTATCGCCGGCATTACAGTCTCACCTGTCAAGTTAAATCTAAGCACCACGGATAAAATTGGCCTGATTAACGCCACTAACACAGGGCAAGATTCCCAAGAATATCAGATCAACCTTTATGAATGGACACAGAATGGTAATGCTGATGTCTCCAGCGTACCTACCACTGATTTAATCGCTATACCCAGAATAACCAACATTAAACCGCAAGCATCACAGGCTTTCCGCATCGGTTTGGTGCGTGAACCTGATTCGAGCAAAGAGTTGACTTATCGTTTTGTCATTATTCCGATTGCCAACGCAGCAAATGAAAAACCAGGTACGGCAGCCATATTGGTAGGATTTAGTGTGCCGGTTTTTGTAGCTCCGACAGGACCGATACAAAAAAAGTTAAATTGGAAAATTCAGCAAAATTCAAAGGGCTTGTTACTATCCTTAACCAACGCGGGTAATGTACATCGCGTCATCAAAACCGTGCAAGTTGATGCGGCGGCTAGTAATAGCAACAAACCGTTGTTGGATGATAAGCTGGCATTTTATGTACTTGCTGGAGCAACCCATTCTTGGATGCTTAACAATCAGTTGCCAAAAGATGCAGCGGTGACAATTACAGTCACCACTGCAGAAGGTAATATGGTAGAAAATGTCAGGGTTGTTTAAAGCTCTGTTGATTTTATTAATCCTAGGGCTACTTTTATATGTATATGGTTCACGGGTGATTATTTCTGTTGAGAAAACAACAGCTTCAGCCTCTCAACCACCTGCATCAAACTCACAAAATTATTTAACGAGTCCTACTTCTACTGGAGTTGGTGCCGTATGGTCGGCATCGCCATCGCTTGCAGCAGAATCACAAGGGGCCGTTCAGCCGTCAAAGAATTCTTTAGTGGGCGCTGTTGCCACTACTGCAGGTACACTCCCCATCCAATTAAATCCGAGTTCCGTGCAAGTTTTATTATTACTGAACGCGACTGTGAACCAATATAACTATGGCAAATCCCTGATTGTTTTGCAACGCAACAGCCAAGAATTATTAGTGCGTCAACAAGATTTGCAGGATTGGAATATAGTGATTCCTCCTACTGCCCAAGCCTTTGTATATAAAGGTAGCACTTATTATTCGCTGGCAGCGTTTCCTGGCACCACGTTTAAAATTAATCAGCAGAATTTGTCGGTTGCAATCACTTTCCCCTTGCAATTTTTTGGAGCAAGCTCTCTCACGCCAAACCGTGCTTCTTTTTTGGTGACACCCCAGAAGCCCCCATTTGGCGCTTATTTAAATTACGACACTCTAGCCCAGGCCATACCGGGTGAGAATACGGCCGGTGGTGTGTTTGATTTTAATGCCTTTGATGATTTAGGTTTTTTAGAAAGCGGGTTTTTGAGCCAAAACACCCTTGGTAGCAATACCAGCAATAATCCTAATGCCAATACTAACCAAAGCTTGGTACGTTTAAATACGACTTTAGAGCATGACGACCCGGCTAAAATGACCAGCCTACGATTAGGTGATTCTTTTAGCACTCCCGGCATGTGGGGCAATTCTGTCGACTTTGGTGGCATTCAATATGCCACTAATTTTTCTACCCAGCCGGGTTTTATTTATACACCCTTGCCAAGCTTGCCCGGCGAAGCGGTGATGCCTTCTACGGTAAATTTATATGTGAATAATGCCTTAGTTGATAGCCAAAAAGTTCCGGCAGGGCCTTTTAATATCCCCAATATTCCGACCATTAATGGGCAAGGCATGATCACGGTGGAAACCACCGATTTACTAGGTCGACAGCAAATTATTACCGTGCCCTATTATGCCAGCAATCAATTGCTTACCCCAGGCTTGCAAGAATATGGTTATGAAGCGGGTTTTGTACGCAATAATTATGGGATTGATAGTTTTGATTATGGACAGGCTGCCCTTATTGGCACCGATCGAATGGGCGTAACCGATAATACCACAGTCGAGTGGCATGCCGAAGGTTTGGCGAATCAACAAACGCTGGGCGGCGGTACTTTTTATAAACTCGGCAATTTGGGCATTTTGAACACGGCAGTAGCAGCCAGTCAACAGAATAGTAAGCCTGGTGCTTTAGGGCAACTGGGTATACAGCTAATGTCTTTCACGAGCTTGAGCTATGGGTTTAATGAGCAAGCTACTACTAATAACTACACAGAGATTGCGTATTTAGATGCTCAACAACAACCTCCTGCGCTGCAATCACAAGTGTTTGTGGGTTTTCCGGTGTTTAAAAGCGGCTCTTTAACGTTGGCTTATACGGCTTTGAATAATCGGGACGGTCAACCCAATAGCAGTTTGCTCAATGCAACTTACAGCCAAGCTTTACCAGAAGAATGGATGTTGAGCTTAACCGGGCTGACCAATATTGGCGGGCAAGTGGTACAAGGTATTATGCTGAGTTTGACACGGGCTATCGGTAACACAGATTCTTTAAGTCTAGGCGATCAATGGCAAGGCGGTAATACTAATCAACCGTTTGCGAATTTTAACCGAGCTATGCCACAAGGCCCAGGTTATGGTTATAACCTCTACACGGCACAGAGCGTGAGTAATAATAATGGGCTTTCCAGCGTCTATCAGGGCACTGTAACGGCGCAAAATAATCTCGGCACTTACATGGCGGGAACGGCGTATCAAAATAATCAAATGAATTATCAGACTGGCATCAGTGGCAGTATTGTGTACATGGACAAAGATGTCTTTTTGACCCGGCAAGTAAATAATGCCTTTGCTTTGGTAGAAGTGCCAGGTTTAGCCGATACACCGGTTTCTATCAATAACCAAGTTTCCGGCACCACTAACAGTCAAGGCTATATTGTCTTACCAGAAGCGTTGCCTTATCAAAATAATAATATTACTATTGATCCCAGTCAATTGCCGCTAGATGCAGTGATTAATTCCCCACAAGTTAACCCAATTCCCTATTATCATTCGGGTGCCATTGCCATATTCCCGATTAAAGTTTCACATTCAGCGACCTTAACCACAGTGTTGCCAAATGGTACCGTCGTACCAGCCGGGGCGCCTGCCACGCTGGAAGGCCAAAACCAAACTTTTCCAGTAGGTAATGATGGCCTGCTCTATTTGACCGGCTTGCAAGCTAAAAATATTGTCACGATCGCTTGGCAAGGCCAAAGCTGTACCTTTGAAGTCGATTATCCGTCTACCAAACAAGTCCAGCCGGATCTAGGGAAGTTTGTGTGTGATCCGAAGCCAGTGGTGACCAGTGCGACAGAACGCGGTAAGATTGTGGCTTAGAGGAAGCATGTATGATAAAATTTGCCGTTCTTATCAATGAGGCAATGGAATGAAAGCAGTTTGTTTTGTATTGGGTTTGTTGTTGACTGGCGTTGCATTTGCTAGTAAACCCATGGCTTTGATTTATACTATTTCGCCGCCCGGTTTTCACAGTTTGGTGACCCCTACCCCATTTCATAAACTCACCAATCCGAGTATCCCTTTTTGTCAACAACCGGAGGTGTCACCGCTTAATTTTGGTGATTATGCCAGTGGCAATAGTGGCGGTTATGGTTTAACCCGTGGCAGTATTAGTGTAACCTGTACCAGTGGCACGCCCTATCAAATTGATATCGGCCCGGGTGAGTCAACGGATATTGCGCATCGCGAAATGAGCGATGGCAAGCAACATTTATATTATCAAATTTATATTGATGCTGGCTATCAAATGGCGTGGGGTGATAATGTGCGCGGAGTGAGTGTATCGGGTATTGGCACGGGGCAAGCGCAAACTTACCCGGTATATGGCTTATTACCGGCTGGGCAAAATGTAGCGTCCGGTAACTATACCGATGCTTTAAATGTTAATGTGAATGTTGGTAGCCTTGGAGCGCCACTGGCCTTACGAGGATGATCACCTAAGCTGTAACCGTTTCTTCTCGTAAGGCACGATGCAGAATTTTGCCGACATTCGTTTTCGGTAATTCCTGGCGGAATTCCACAAATTTTGGCACTTTGTAGCGCGTTAAACTTTGGTGGCAAAAATCAATCACTGCTTGTTCCGTCAAGTTAGGATCTTTTTTCACGATAAACGCTTTAACCGCTTCGCTGGAGTGTTTATCAGTTACACCGACAACGGCCACTTCTAACACGCCCGGAATGCTGGAAATCACTTCCTCTACTTCGGTAGGATATACATTAAAACCCGACACGATGATCATGTTTTTCTTGCGATCGACAATATAAAACCAACCATCTTTGTCCATCCGTACCACATCACCCGTACGTAACCAGCCATCGCTCGTGAAAGTTTTAGCATTTTCATCAGGACGTTGCCAATAACCCTGCATCACCTGCGGGCCTTTTACGCACAACTCCCCTGCTTCACCGACAGTAACTGATTCACCTGCATCATTGCGAATATCAATGTCAGTTGATGGCAACGGAATACCAATACTGCCAGAAATAAATTCGGTTGGAATGGGGTTGGCGGTGATAATGGGCGAACATTCGGTCATGCCGTAACCTTCACAAATGTAATGGCCAGTGACACGATGCCATTTTTCAGCCACAGTACGTTGCAAAGGCATAGCGCCGGCAATCGTCGTTTTAAAACGCGAGAAATCTAAGGTTTTGAAAGCTTCATTATTTAATAACGCGTTGAATAAAGTATTGACGCCAATAAAAGAAGTAAATTTTAAGGTTTTCAATTCTTTAACAAAACCTTTAATATCGCGCGGATTGGTGATCAAAATATTTTCGCCGCCTAATTTAAAAATAATCAAGCAACTGACACTGAGCGAAAAAATATGGTACAAAGGCAAAGGCGTTACCATAATTTCTTCACTATCAAAATGACCGCCCGTCCATGCCGACATTTGCTGCATATTGGCAATCATATTGCGATGCGTTAATACCGCTGATTTAGC
>Ga0206831_1046_pt2 | contig 26950 bp, 23 predicted proteins | sample Alteio_BWOrgCont_73_FD_152876 | JGI IMG/M metagenome (GOLD analysis project Ga0206831, IMG submission 152876) | Enriched cells from forest soil in Barre Woods Harvard Forest LTER site, Petersham, Massachusetts, United States -... | ecosystem: Environmental > Terrestrial > Soil > Temperate forest >...
ATCTCGATCGCATCGATCTTGGCGTTACTGATGACGCCGGTAAATTGGATGGTAACCTTGCCGCTGGTCACCGGCACGCTGAATGACTCGTCGAGGGCCTTATCCTTGCCGGGAGCTAGCGCAAAAATATCGAACTTCGAAAGCACGGGCTGACTGTTGATGGCGACGTTAAACACGCGGGCGCCCACCTGGGTGTTGACGAGTTCAGCAAATTTCAGCGTGACCGTGTAGGTGCCGTTGGGCACCGCAAAGCTGTATTGGAAATTAGTGCCCCACCGTTCAGCTTGATATAACGCCGGGGTTGGTGTGCCGCTGATTGACGGCTGGCCAGGACTGTACACGCTTGTGGTCCCGGAGTAGCCATAGTCGGCGGCCCAGATCGCTCCCTCTGCATTGTACGCGCCAGCTCCGCAGCGCACGAGGATGGCCGCCGCAGAACTGCTGGTCGTGGTCGAACCTCCGGTTGTGGTCGAACCTCCGGTTGTGGTCGAACCTCCGGTTGTGGTCGAACCTCCGGTTGTGGTCGAGCCACCGGTTGTAGTCGAGCCGCCGGTTGTAGTCGAACCGCCCGTCGTCGTCGAGCCGCCCGCCGTTTGCACAATCTCGATCGCATCGATCTTGGCGTTACTGATGACGCCGGTAAATTGGATGGTAACCTTGCCGCTGGTCACCGGCACGCTGAATGACTCGTCGAGGGCCTTATCCTTGCCGGGAGCTAGCGCAAAAATATCGAACTTCGAAAGCACGGGCTGACTGTTGATGGCGACGTTAAACACGCGGGCGCCCACCTGGGTGTTGACGAGTTCAGCAAATTTCAGCGTGACCGTGTAGGTGCCGTTGGGCACCGCAAAGCTGTATTGGAAATTAGTGCCCCACCGTTCAGCTTGATATAACGCCGGGGTTGCTGTGCCGCTGATTGACGGCTGGCCAGGACTGTAGACGCTTGTGCTCCCGGAGTAGCCATAGTCGGCGGCCCAGACCGCTCCCGCTGCATTGTACGCGCCAGCTCCGCAGCGCACGAGGATGGGAGAGAAGGATGTAGTGGTCGCCGCGGAACTGCTGGTCGTGGTTGAAGCTGCGGCTGTGGTTGTGTTTCCGGTGGTGGTCGATCCACCGGTTGTAGTCGAGCCGCCGGTTGTGGTGGAACCTCCGGTTGTAGTCGAACCTCCAGTTGTGGTTGATCCGCCACTCGTGGTCGATCCGCTCGTGGTCGATCCGCCCGTGCTCGTGGTTGATCCACCTGTGCTCGTCGACCCGCCGGTACTGCCGGTGGTGCTGCTGGCCGGGCCTAACAAAATAGTCGCGCTAGCGGCCTTTGTGGGATCCGCGAGGCTAGTGGCCGAAATCGTCACCAAACTGTCCGCGGTTACCGAAGTGGGGGCAGAATATACCCCGTTCGCGATGCTTCCCACACCCGTGACCGACCAGGCCACTTGCTGGTTGGCGGTGCCGACGACGGAGGCGATGAATTGGGTGCTTTGTCCTCCATATAGATAAACGAAGCCCGGTGATACAGAAATAGCGACCGTAGGCGAAGGCGAGGAGGTTGATCCGCCTGGCGCTTCAGACAGCAGCACTTGCGCCTCGTACAACGATGAACCGACTTGGGCATATACAACCGCGGAGGCCGACGCCGGGAGGGTTGACGCGGCGGTAAACAGTCCCGCTGATGTTATCGTGCCATATTGCGCTGGCACCACGGTCCAGGTGGTTTGCTGCTGGCCTATGGGAGCGGGTGCCGCACTCCCCAAGGATGCTGGTGTCCCTAAACCCGAACCGGGAGCCGAGGCCAGCCCCGTCGATGGAGCCGACTGTTCCCAGGACAGTGTGAACTGCTGTTGCTGGGAAGGCCCGAGCGTGACCGATGATGGGGTGATTTGGGCTTGCGCCGCTGTCGCCCAAAGAACAGCTAGTGATAAGATGAGAGTTATGTGTTTGAATGGCATGATTCAGTTTGTATATGACTAACGTAGTACCTGACAGCGTTTATGGCCATCACGAGTTCCCCCTAGTTGGTACTCGGGTTTGCACGTAGGCTAGGCCATGTTCCGCCTGGGTCGCGGTACTGACAACGTAGTTTTTTTGGTACTACCAGTACCAATGGGTGCCCGCGAGACGAAACATAGTACTAAAGTAGTGGTGGTTATAGAACCTATTGTCTGGGCCAAGGGTGATATTGCCAAATCTTGAGGCATACGTCAACCTAAAAATTGCTTAACTTTGGATAAAGTTACCAAAAAATTCAAAAATCAGTATTCTGAATTACGTATCTGTCATCTAGAATGCTGTTAACTGTAGTAGTACCCGTACAAGTCTGGTTCTAGCCGGTATAACTCTCACGGTAACGGCATGGAGACCTAGTGGCGCTTCCTTCCAAACCTTCTCCCATCCCCCGGTCGATGGCTATTAAGGTCGTGGGGTTGATCGCTGGGTTGGGAATGATCTTGCTGGCCGGACCGCGCGAAGACTTTTTGAAGCTGATCGACCGTCCGCGCGTGCCTCCAGCCCCACAGATTTCGGATCTAGGCGAATCCAATGGCTTGGAAAGGTTCCATTTCACCTTCGCCGCCGATTCGAGTCAACGGGTACCAGGGATCTTACTTAGGTACAAAGCCCCCACTGGTTCGGCAAATGCGCCGCGTCCTGTAGTCATTTGCCTGCACGGAACCGGGGGCAGCAAGGAAGGATGCATCCCGGAGCTCCAAGAGCTGGCTTCCAGAGGCTTTCTTGGCGTCGCTATCGATGGACGCTACCACGGCGAGCGGGCCAGGCTTGGCTCGTATGACGATGCTATCCTAAGGGCCTACCGGACCGGCCAGGAGCACCCGTTCCTCTACGACGAGGTTTGGGATGTCATGAGGCTGATCGACTACCTGGACACCCGGGCCGATGTCGACGCTTCGCGAATCGGTCTAATCGGGTACTCAAAGGGCGGCATGGAGGCCTACCTGGCTGCGGCTGTGGACCCTAGAATTCGAGTTGTCGTGTCTGGACTTGGGGTGGAGAGCTTCCGCTGGGCGCTCGATCACGGTGGATGGTCCGCTCGCACCGATAGCTTTAAGCCGGCCGTGCAGGGCGCAGCCAGGGATGCTGGGGTGTGGTTCATTCGGGTCAGCTTTGTTCGCCAGTTCTATGACCGCGTAGCGCCTGGAATTTATTCTGAATTTGATGGACCGGCCATGCTGCCGTTAATCGCGCCTCGCCCTCTGTTGACGATCAACGGAGCCTTGGATTCGAAAACGCCAGTGCCGGGCCTGATGGAGTGTATCGCCGCGGCGAAAATGGCGTACTCGGCCGCGCGAGCCTCGGACAAGTTCCAGTTCATCATTGAAGAAAACGTCGGGCATAGCGTGACTCCGGAAGCGGAGAAAACCGCGGTGGAATGGCTGGAACGCTGGCTCAAGCGGTGAGCCAATTTGGCAGCCACCGGCCGGGGTCCACAACAATCGGCTTCATCTGAAAGAAAATCAGCGCCAGGGCAACGGTCAGGCCCAACCCTAGGAAGATCGCCAGAGAGACAGCGCTTCGGAGCCGCGACAGTCCCATGATCTTCCGAAATACACTCCAGGAAACAACCAGCCAGCAAAACGTGAATACGCCGCGTACGGCGGCCATCGACAGAATCCAGCGCATGCCGGGTGCCCGGATGTTCTTGGATAGTTCCTCATCGGAATCCAACAGGGCTTTCATCGCATAGGTGGCTTCGGAACCGATCAAAGCTCTCAGCTTATTAGTGTCTTGCCCGGTCGCACCATTCAGCTGGGTCAATAAGCCGGGTTCGAAAAGCCGGATGGCGCCTCCGTCAATGGCTGTCAGCAAGGAAAAGACCAGCAACCAGGCTACCGCCAAATACGAATACGCGACAATGAATTTCGAAGCGTTGGTGCGCCCACCCACGATCCGCCATGAGATCCACACCGCGGCTGCGACCATTACAATTGAGCCAACTTTGATAGCGGCACTGAGTGCCACCAAACGCCAGGAGAACGGTTGATACGCCGGTAAAGCCAGTGCGATAAGCAGCGCAATAGCAAGAGCCACCAGGGCTCGGATCATGCGACCAATCTAGCGCAGAGCTTCAGCGAACTGCGGGCTCCTTTACCTCTTCTTTGGAAGTAGCGGATCCGTTCTTGGATAGGTTGGTCGGCCGCGCGGCGCTTTGACGGTCGGCATTGTGTTTGATCTTTGGCGTTGTGCCCACCTGCTCAAAACTGGGTTTCATCTTGGCCGCTAACGTTTCGACATAGGGGTATTTGAACATGCCGTCATGCCCGCCCTCGACGCAATGAACCACGGACTTGCCCGAAACAGGTTGGCGCCATTGCTGCTCCATTTGCCAATGCTGCCCGGCGGGTGTCTCGGCGGCCTGCACCATCAAAACGCTCCCGGAGTAGGGTGGCGGCTGGTAGTTGGTCGCGGCGTAAAACAGGATTGGATCGATATCCAACAAGCGGATGTCTTCGTCCTGCAGGCCCATTTCGAAGGCGGTCTTTTGCTGGCGTCTCATCATCTTGTGCCGCGCAATATTGAGACGCTCCTTGGTGTAGCGAAGCATTTCGGCCGGGCTCGCTTTCGCCAGCGTTGACAGGTGGAACAGCCACTTTTGGGTTCGCATCTGCATGCGGGCAACAGCCGATAGATTCTTGCCGTAAGATACGTTCGGTGAGTCGATCAGGGTGAGAAGCTCGACCTCCTGACCTTGCGCCATCAACTGTCGCCCAGCTTCGTACGCCAGCACGCCGTAGAGGCACCATCCGCCGATGGAATACGGTCCCTCCGGTTGGAACTCCCGGATGCCCTCCACCACATAGGCGCCGAGATCTTCCAGTGTGCACGGATTCGGTAATTTGACCTTTTTGAGCTCGGTGAGGTCGAGCCCGCAGAAAGGCTGATCCGGCCCTAGCAAGCGGGCTAGCGGCAGGAACAGGGGGCTGGCACCGAGGCAGATGAACGGCGGCCGTGTTCCCTGTGGCTTGAGAGGAATCACGCGGCAGACGGCCGAAGATACCTGTTTACCAGTGAGCACGATCGCTAGCGACTCGATGGTCGGCGACTCGAGCACCGTTGCGACCGGCAGCCTCTGCCCGAATTCCTTCTGGATTTGAGCGATCAGCCGGATCAGCAAAAGCGAGTGGCCGCCTAAGTCAAAGAAGTTATCCCGAATGCCGACGTCAGTGACATGCAGTGTTTCACGCCATATTACGGCCAGCTTTTCTTCCACTGGGTTGCGCGGCGGAATAACGGAGCGCTGTTGGGGAACCAGGTCCGGATGCGGTAATCGCTTGCGATCGATTTTTCCGTTGGGCGTTCGTGGGAATTCGTCCAAAAGTACGAACGAGCTCGGGACCATATAAGAAGGAAGCTGCGATTCCACGAACCGGCGAAGCTCCATCGGCTGCGGGGTCGCGGCCCCGCGTTTGACGATGTAGGCAACCAGCGCGCTGCCTTCGGTTGGATACTCAACGGTAGTAACGATCGCGTCTTGCACGGTGGGATGCTGGCTTAGGCTCGCTTCAATTTCGCCCAGCTCGATGCGATGCCCGCGAATCTTCACTTGATGGTCAACCCGTCCGAGGAATTGCAGCCGTCCATCTGGCAGGTACTTCACCAAGTCGCCGGTGCGATACACGCGCTGGCCACCGTCCAGATGCACGAATCGCTCGGCCGTCAGCTCCGGCCGGTCGAGATAGCCCGGCACCACTCCGTCTCCACCAATGTAAAGCTCGCCCGGAACGCCGACCGGAACTGGCCTGCGGTTCGAGTCCAAAACAAATACGGATGTATTGGCAATCGGGCGCCCGATGGTAACGTCCACTCCGGGGGTGAGCTTCTCCATAGTGGACCAAATGGTAGTTTCGGTGGGGCCGTACATGTTATAAATCTCGCCGACGCCGGCTTTTTGCAATTCGGCGGCGAGCGAAGGCGGAAGCGCCTCTCCGCCCACCAGGAATTTCTGGAGCGAACCTAGCGCCAGGCGCCCGCTGGCATCGCCCACGAGTAATCGGGCCAGCGAGGGCGTACACTGCATGTGCGTGACGTGATGTCTAAAGATCTGCTCGGGTATCGAATAGCCGACCGCCGTGGGGCGGTTGGAGCGCATCGCCAATTCTTTCAGATTGTCCAGGTTCGCCAGCACCGTTTCGGTCGGGATACCGAAATCCACCAGGCAGGCTACTTCGTCCACGCCCATGTCTTTCAGTTTTTGCAACGTCGCCATACAACTGTCGGGAGTTCCGAAGAGACCGCTGGTGGCAAAGTAACGGGTAAACGCGTGATCGATCAACGCGCCCAGATCTTCCTCGCTCAATGTGGTGGCTGAAAGGTCGTCTCCCAAACCTTTTACCACCTGTTTCATCAAGTCCACTGAGCTCTTCAGGTAGTTGCAGAAGGGCGTGCGAACCAGTTCCTGCACTTCCTCTTCGGTGTTGCCGACGAAGGTGTGCAGCATGAGGGTCACATGCCCGTTGCGGGTATTCTTGGACTTAAGGTACGCATCGCGATAAATCTGGATCTTGGATCCGAGTTCTTCGAAGCTCTGTCCCAGCAGGTGCGTGAGAAGATTGGCCCCAGTCTCACCAGCAGCTTGAAATGTTTGAGGATGGCCACCCGAAGTGATCCAGACCGGCAATTCTGGCTGGATGGGCCGCGGAAAGATGGTGACGTCCACTTCTTTCCCCGAACCGTTGAGCCGCTTGATCGATTCGCCGCGCCACAACGAACGTATCACGTCGAGGTCGCGCAGCATGATGTTCTTTCGGTCGGCATAGTTCTGCGGAGCGAAGACGAAGTCGCGATCGTGCCATCCGGAAGCGACCGAAATACCGACGCGTCCGTTGGAAAGATTGTCGACTAAGGCCCATTCCTCAGCCACTCGGATGGGATCGTGCAGCGGGATGACGACGCTGCCCGCCCGGATCTTCAGATTTTGAGTGATCGCCGCCAGCGCGGCGCTGGTGACGGCGGCATTAGGAAAGAGGCCGCCAAAAGCATGGAAGTGGCGCTCCGGAGTCCAGATGGCGGTGAACTTATTTTGATCCGCGAATTTGGCGCCTTCCATCAGCAGCTTGTACTTGTCGGCGGCGGCGCTTTCGTCGCTCGCGAAATAGAAGAGGCTGAATTCAAGCGAGCCTCCGCGGGCTGCGCTATCGGAGGAGGGAAGTAGCTCGTTGTCCTCTTGCAGCACCACCCGGTATCCGCGGGCCAAAGTCCAGAACAACTCGAGGACGGAAATGTCGAAGGAGATGCTGGTGACAGCCAGCCAGACGCCCGGAGTATCCTGACCGAAGCGCTGGTCCATGCCGGTGAAGAAGTTCACCACGTTCCGATGATTGACGATTACGCCTTTGGGCTTTCCGGTCGAACCGGACGTGTAGATGACATACGCGGGACTGTCGCTCGATTGCTCGTAGCGCGGCCTTGCCTGGCTGCACTTTTCGATCGCGTCATACTCCGCTTGGGCGTCGATCGCCAGCACCACGGGCGCAAATTTAGCCACCAGCGGACGCAGCTTCTCTTGCGTAAGGATGATGGACGCATGCGCATCGGCGAGCACATACTTCATGCGCTCGGCCGGATAGGCCGGATCGAGCGGAACGTAAGCGCCTCCGGCCTTCAGAGTGGCCAGTAAGGCAACCATGAGTTCCATGCCCCGGTCCATGGAGACAGCCACCCGATCGCCTGGCCGAAGGCCTTTGGAGCGGAGCAGGTGCGCCAACTGATTGGCCCGGTTATCCAATTCCTGATAGCTCAACCGCTGGTTGCGAAATACGAGCGCGGTGGTTCCCGGAGACCGGTCGACTTGTTCCTCGATCAAGTCATGGATAGTCTTCGTGCGGGGATAATCTGTCAGGGTGTTGTTCCACTGTTTGAGCTGGTCTTGCTCTCCGGCAGTGAACATCGGCAGGCTCGCCAGCGGGACGTCAGCACCGGTGGAGATGGCCTCCAGAATAGTTTGCATGTGGCCCATCATGCGGTGGGCGGAGGCGGTATTGAATCGCTCGCGATCGTAGGCCAGCCGCAGGATCAGGGTCTTGTCGGCATAACCGTATAGAGTCAACGGATAATTAGTGCGCTCGCGAAGCTGCACCTTCCGATGAGCCCAGTTGCCGCCTTGGGCCTGCATTTTGGTGTTGAGCTCGTAATTATCAAAGACCAGAATGCTTTCAAACAGAGAAGCGCCGTGGGGCACCTCGCTCCAGGCTTGGATGGATGCCAGCGGGGTGTGTTCATACTCGCGAATGGCTACTTGCGAAGTACGAATCTCTTTCAGCCAAGAAGACACAAGCTCGGTGCCTTCGACGCGAACGCGTACGGGAAGCGTATTGATGAACGTGCCCACAATGTCGGCCGCATCGGGGGCAAAGCTCCGGCACGCACGGGTTGCGCCAAAGACGACGTCGTTCGAGGCAGTGTAGCGACTCAGCATCAACGCCCAGGCGCCTTGCACCATCGTGTTCAGGGTGACTCCCGCCTGCGTCGCAATTTTCCGAAGGGCGTCCGTGGTCTCCGCTGGAAGCACGATTTCTTCATCGCCGCGTCCGGATTCGCCGGCTTTGACCGGTTCCAACGCCGGTACCTGATTCGCCAAAACGAAGCCATTCAGGTGTTCCCGCCAGAAGTGTTCAGCTTTTGATAAATCGAGGGTGTCCAGCCAGTTAATGTACTGGCTATACGGCTTGGGTTGCGGAAGATCGAGCGCAGAGCTGGATCGCTCGGCGTCGTACAGAGCGAAAAGCTCATTCAATACGATCGGAAACGAACGCCCATCCAATGCCACATGGTGAAAGGTCCAGACCAGCTTGTAGTCGGAGGGGCCTAACTTAAAGAGGGTAAAGCGGCACAGCGGCGCCTGATCAAGCTTGACGCCGCCCAGCCGGTCAACTTCAAAGAAGCTATCCAGATGTTCGCGCTGAGCTTCGGGAAGGAGGGATGAAATGTCGGTGATCTCAAGGAAAACTTCCACATGCGGGTGCACCGATTGCATCGGCCGTTCCAGTTTCTCCCAACCCAGACTGGTACGCAGCACAGCGTGGCGGTCTACTAGTTTTTGGCAGGCGCGGCGCAGCGAATCGGCGTCAACTGCTTCATTTAGCGAACACACCAGCTGTTCAATGTCGACACCCGAACGGGGGTCCTGGATGTAGTGAAATAGCATCCCTTCTTGAATTGGCGATAGACGATATGACACTTTGTCCATAGGTTAGATTGTAGTCAGTAAGGCTCTCTGTTCAAATTGGCCGTCAGTACCATCAGTACTACTTCCGGCCTATGCCATTGTAACTGAGTCTCCAAACCCTACTGCCGCCATCGTCGGAGATCAGCAAACTTCCGTCAGGCAATTGTAAGAGGCCCACCGGGCGCCCCCAAATGTCATGCGTGTCTGGAGAGAGCATCCAGCCTGACACCACTTCCCGAAGGGGACCGGCTGGCTTGCCATCGTGAAAGGGAATAAAGCCAACTGCGTATCCAATCCGTTTAGAACGATTCACCGAGCCATGCAGTGCGATAAACGCTCCGCCCTGGTATTCAGCGGGGAACTGCTGGCCGGTATAAAAGAGGATGTCGAGCGGGGCGATATGCGCGCCCAGCAGGACGTCGGGCACAATTGCGGAATCCACCAGCTTTGAAATTTCCGAGACTTGCGTGAGGCCTCTGGGGTGTTCCAGCAGGTCTTTCAAGAGCTTAGCTCCGGAATTCCAAGGATCTACATGAGAACCAATATAGGAATAGGGCCAACCATAGAAGCCGCTGGGCTGGACGTGCGTAAAGTAGTCCGGAACCAGGTCGTCACCGAGATCGTCGCGCTCTTGCACCGAAGTCCACAGGGTGTCGGTACCCGGATACCACCGCAAACCGACCGGGTTGCGTAGCCCCGAGGCGTAGATCTCGCATCCCGACCCATCCGGATTACAGCGGGAGATCGCGGCACGCCTCTCATCTTCCCCGACATTGCGATTCGAACCGGAGCCGACCGAGACAAACAGCTTAGTACCGTCCCGGTTGAACAGGAGCGTGCGGGTCCAATGCATCCCCTCAAAACCTTTGAGCGAAATAATTTCTTGTTCCGGGCCTACCGAAAGCGTCTTGGCGTCGAACTTGAAGCGCTTTATACCTTCTGTCTCGCCGACATATAAGTAACCGTTCGACACCGCGAGACCATACGGGCGGTCGATGTTGTTGATCAGGATCTTCTTCTGACTTGGCCCGGTGAGCACATAGATGGCGCCGGTATTGGCATCTTTTGTTATCCGCCCACTGTCGCTTAGTAGGACTCCGCCCCCTGGAGCCAGGGTCATAAACCGAGGAGTGTGGAAACCATCGGCGAAAACGTCTATCTTGAACCCGGGAGGAACTCGTAGTACCGCTCCGGCCGGTTTCGGAACCATCTTCGGAAAGTTGTATACCGAAGGGGTGGCGTAAGGGGCAGGCAACTGCGGGGCGTCACCTTTGGGATTATTGTCGGCCTTGGAGAGTGCCGCTAGGCCAAACAACACGGCGGCCCAGACGAAAGTGCGCGACGTATGCAGCCCCACAGGTTGAGCTTACTATAGTTTCTGGTTCTGAACATCCGTGGATTGCCTGAGGTCCAGCAAGTAGTACTAGAGCGTTGGTACGTTGACAACTGTCAAAGGAATAAGTCAAGCTAGCTCAGGAGTATGCTCCCTCAGCAGTTTGCGTCCGTTCGTGAGAATTGCGAGGCGTACCACTGGTTTGCGATTCGAGTTCGCTCCAACCAGGAACGAACCGCTATCGCCCATCTCCGCGAGCGTGGCTATCAGCAATTTGCTCCTTCCTTCAAGTCCGAGCGGCGCTGGTCGGATCGAACCAAAGAGATCGATCAATACCTGTTTCCTGGGTATGTTTTCTGCCGGTTTGATCCTGTCGATCGGCTCGCCGTACTGACAGCACCAGGAGTAGTGGATCTGGTCGGATTTGGAAAGACTCCTGAAGCGATTCCGGATCAGGAGATCGAGCGTGTCCGCAAGATGGTTGAATCGGGCCTCTTAATCACGCCTTATCCCTTCTTAAATGTCGGCCAGCCGGTGCTCATTGAACGCGGCCCGCTTACCGGTCTGGAGGGCATTCTCGTGGAAGTTAAGGGAAAGCGCCGGTTAGTGGTCTCGATCAGTCTTCTGCAGCGTTCGGTGTCGGCGGAAGTGGACCGCCACTGGGTTCGTCCGGTGCACGCTTTAGCCCTGGCGGTTGGCAACCTGGTAGCCGAGCTTCCCGCAAATCCTGTAAAGTGATCTAATATGCCCGCACTTCGAACTTGGCTTATAACGCTGCCGCTGCTATGCGTCGCAGTGCCGGTTCTTGCGCAGCAGCAGCCAGCACAGCCGAACGGAGGTCAGCCGCCGGCCGAGAATGGCAATCCCGCGCAAAACGGTCAGCCCGCTCAAACTGGCTTACCCGCGCAGCAGCTTCCGCCAGATACGGTGCGGCCCAACTACGTATTGGGACCGAACGATCAGATTCTCATTCGCGCGCCCGAGGCTGAGGAAATCAATCAAAAGCCTTTTCGCATTGACGGCGACGGCAACATCAACCTGCCTTTGGTGGGCCGCGTTCACGCCGCGGGCATGACATTGCAGGAACTGGAAGTGGACCTGGTCCGGCGGCTGCGCGAATACATTCGCGAGCCGCAAGTGTTCGTCGATATGGTTCAGTTCCGCAGCGCGCCGGTTTACTTTACAGGACTTTTCGCGCGCCCCGGGATTTATCCTTTGCAGGGCAGCCGTACTTTGACGGAGATGCTGACCAGTGTGGGAGGTATGCAGGCCAATGCCTCGCGGCACCTCACGATCACGCGGCATGAAGAGTATGGCCCGATCCCGCTTCCCGGTGCGATAGTGGATCCCGAGAAGAAGGTCAGCACGGTTGAAGTGAGCTTGGGAAGTCTCCGCGAGAACATTAATCCGGCGGAAAATATCCTGTTGCAGCCCTACGACGTCATCAATGTCGGCCGCGCCGAGGACGTTTACTTGAATGGGGAGGTGCAAAGGATTGGCGGTGTCCAACTCGGTGAGCGCGATTCGATTTCCATCCTCCAAGCCCTCAGCCAGTCGGGTGGGTTCACTAAAGACGCCAAGAGCAGCAAAGTGCGGATTCTGCGGCCAGTCTTGACCACAAATCGCCGCACGGTGATTTATGTTAATGCCAAGGATCTGTTCGAGGGGAAGGGCATGGACGTTCCTTTGTACCCTGGCGATATTGTCTATATTCCCCGGTCCTACTCGCGGCAGTTTTGGCAAACTTTCAGTAGTGTAGCGTTGCCACTGCTGCCGTATATACTTTTCCTGGTGGCACAATAGAACACTTTGGTACACTGAGCCTTACTTAATGTCCCATTCAGGAATTCGAGGGCTAGTCAATCGCTTCTTGCCCATCGCATTAGCGGGCCTCGTCGCCATTACGCAAACGCAGGCTGCCGAGCAAGCCGCCGTTCCACCACAGGCCGCGCCGGCGCAACCTGTACCAGCGCAGCCTGCCTCGCAGGCCCCTCCCTTGGCGCCGTTATCGCCGCTACCGGTAGAGCAGAGCCTGAGTATCCGCATTCTAGCGGGGAACAACGAAATGAATGATATGGAGCGCAGGTTGATGGCTCCGCTGGTGGTTCAAGTCTCCGACCGCAATGAGCGGCCGGTGGAAGCGGCCGAAGTTGTGTTTCGCTTTCCGGGCAGTGGCCCGGGAGCGACTTTCCCCGGCGGAAAAACTGCGCTGACCGTTCGGACCAACAGCGAAGGGCAAGCGGCCGCGGTCAACTGGATGGCCAATGGTCAAACCGGCAGATTCATGGTTCACGTGAATGCCACCTATGGCAATCAGGTTGGCGAAACCACTCTGGCGATGATCAACGTCACACGGGTTGTCGAACAGAAGCCAAAGAGCAAGGCTGGCGGTTGGTGGTCGCATACCTGGGTAAAGATCGCGGTCATTGGCGGTGGCGCAGCCCTTGTCGGTGTCGGCGTGTACCTGGCCACTCGCGGCGGGGGTTCCAAGGCGTCGAGCGGCAGTACCGTAACGATTAATCCAGGATCGCCCGGCGTCGGAGCCCCCTAGATTGCATGCGTCCAGCACCCCTACTGATTTTCGGACTTTTCTGGGCCGGCTCTCTAGCCGCGCAATCCGGTACCTTCACGGGTCCCGTGGAGGCTTACACCTTTGACGCACCGACGGGAAGCCTGCGGGCTGTATTCGGTTTTGCCGGCGCCGCATCCTTTGGCCCCATGCTGCGGGATCGCCTGGAATTCGCTTCCGTCGCGCCGCTCCAGAACTATAGCATCGGATTTGAACGAGGCCAGTGCCTGCTGATTTCCGGTTTAGGTTCTTCCACGCTAACGACACGCTCGCTGACGGGAGTTGAAATACGGCCTGATGGAATTGCCTGGTCGGGCGATGGATCGCTCGCGATCCTCTATTCGTTTGGCGGAAACTGGTTGCAGACTATTTCGGGACTTCCCAGCGCTCCAACCGTGGGAGCGCGCGTCAACGGATCGACGCTCGGTGGCATGCTTGCGTCGGTAGCGGCCGATGCACATGGTAAACAGATTGCCGTTGGTGTGATTGGAGACGCCGGCGGAGATCCCGGCGCGGTGTACCAGAGTTCCGACGGTCAGAATTTTACCGGCCTCAAGCAGGTTGCCAAGCCTATCGCTCTAACATTTTCGATCGCCGCCGGGTCAAGCGCCGCTACTACGCTGTATGTTCTGGATGGCAGTGTCCCACAGGTAGTCGCGATCAATATGAGCAGTCACGGATATCAGACCATTCCGCTGACAGGGTTCGCGAACCCGGTTGCGATACAGGCGGTGGAGACTTCACAAAACAGCCAACAGCTTTATGTCGCCGCGGCCAGCATGCTCAGGATCCTGGATATTGCCAGCCAGCAAATCGTGGCCGACGTTGCGCTGAGTTTTAAAGCCACCGGCCTGAATCAATTTGGCAGTAACAGCTTCGTCGTAGCATCGCGCATCCAGGCGGCGAGTCCCCTCTGGCTGTTTACGAGCTCGCCTCAGCCAGGAGCCTATTTCGTCCCCGCTGTTCAGGTGACTTCTCCGAACCGTCGCCGGGCGGAAATTTTTGGGGGCGCCCGCTAGATGCCGTTTCGCGTGGTGACGCCGTCGCGGCTGGCCGTGCGCGCTATTGGCTGTGCTGTCTTCCTGGCCGTGTTGGCGGCCGGCGTGGCTTCTGCGCAAACGATCAACTTCCGCCTGCAGGCCAATGTAAATGGCCAGTCGGCCCTCATCCCCAACGGTTCTACGCTGCCATTCAACACCCCGGTCGCGACGACAGAGACGGCTACCGTCATAGCTACATACGTCGGAAACAGTGCGGCAACTATTACTCAGGCGCCTCAGGCGGTGGGCTCCCTGGAATTCACGGTAACCAACAATTTGATCCTGCCGCAAACCCTCAGCCCAGGCCAAAGCTTCACAATAACAATTGCATATACTCCCAGCACCCCGGCTCAGGCCAATGCTGTGTACACCGTGAACTACACGGAACCGAGCACGACGAGTACACCATCACAAAGTTCCATTGTGCTCAATCTCCAGGGCACCTCCCCGTCCTTCGCACTGGGCTACGTCTTGGAGACTACGCAGAACTTCGTTTCGATTCCGTCGGGCGGGACGATTCCCTTCGGTCCCACTCAAATTAACACCACGGCGTCCGCGAATCTGGATATCAACAATGTGGGCAGCGGCGAGGGCGTCATCACCGCCATTACGTCAACCTCGGCGACATCGCCGTTTCAAGTGCAGGGTATACCGCCGCTCCCCTCTGGACTCACATCTGGAAGTACTTTGCAGCTGCGGGTGACGTATAGCCCTACGAAGGTGGAAACTGATACTGCCTCAATTCAAATCACGTTTCAAGGCGGCGTGACCGAGACGGTTAACTTCTCGGGCAGCGGAATTACATCCACCTTTACGTATCAGGTCCTGGTACAAGGAAAGCCAGCCACGCCGGTAACGGCGAACGGTACGATCACATTTCCGGGGGCCAATGTCGGAAGCAGCAGCAATTTAATTCTGACCGTTACCAACACGGGCAGCGCGAGCGGCACCATCAGCTCGATTAGTGTCAACCCTCCGTTTACGATCACCAATCCGATCACTTTGCCGGTGACTTTAACGACTGGCGGCGGCTTTAGCGTGCCACTTACGTTTACCCCGACGCAGGTAGGAACCCAAAGCGGGTATCTGGTGATCGGTAACACGACCTTTACTTTGACGGGCCAAGGCTTGGGATCAAATCTGGTCTACTCATACTCATCCAGCTCGGGTTCCACCACGGTGAGTTCCACCAACCCCACGGTTCTGTTCAGCCCCGCCATCCAAGTGGGCCAGTCCGAAAACCTCACCTTCACAATTACCAATTCGGGATCGCTCCCGGCGACGATTTCGATTATCGGGACTACTCCCGCGAACGGTCCGTTTACCGTGTCGGCTGTCGCGCTTCCTAAGACTCTGGCGCCGAGCCAGTCACTTTCTTTTCCGATCACATTCGCGCCCACGGCCACGGGTCTTTCCGACGGTACGCTGATTGTGAACAACACCTCGATCTCCTTGGTCGGCAATGCGACATCGCCGGCCCCGCTGCCGTCCTACAAGATTTCCGGTCCCAGCGGCAACACTCCACCCCAGACGCAAGCCAACATCAGCCTGACATTGTCAAAAGGATATCCGCTGGATCTCACGGGCACGCTTACGCTGACCACCGAGGGAAATTTGCCCACCGATCCCGCCGTGGAATTTGACACCGGTAGCCGCGTCGTCGATTTTACGATCGCAGCCAACACCACCAGCGCCGATTTCGCAGGCATGGGATCCGAGATTCCGCTGCAGACCGGAACAGTGGCCGAGACGGTTACGTTGACGCCGACATTCGAGACGACGGGAGGGTTGGATGTAACGCCTGCCTCACCGACCACGCTTCAGTTCACCATTCCTTCCGAAGCGCCGTTCCTGGAGACAGCGGTAATTGCCGGCGCAACCAGCAACAGCTTTTCACTAGTGCTCACTGGCTACTCAACCACGCGCAGTCTGAGTTCGCTGAACGTGACCTTCGTTCCGGCGACTGGATTCAATATCGGGACAGCCACGCTCACGATCGATATCAGCCAGGCTTCCGCGGCGTATTTCTTGAGCTCGGCGTCCGACGCTTTTGGGGGACTTTTCCAAGTTACGATGCCATTTACGCTGCAAGGCACCGTCAAGGCCGGACAGGAGCCCATTGAAAGTATCGCTTCGGTGACTGCCACGGTGAGCAACAGCATCGGGACATCGAATTCGCAGTCGGCCAACCTGCAGTAGAAGATCGGCTTTCAGTTCACTGGGGCAGGGCGCAGCAATACTTTCCGAATTTTGACGATCCATTGAGGCCGGGAAATCGGCTCCCAGGCCGATGGCCGGTCTAAGGTGGGATGATTTTTGTCCAGCGGCTCGCTAGGAGGCGCCGAGGGATCGCGAATCAGCACCACGCGCAGGCGGGGATGCGCGCGCTCAAGGGCCTTCACCGCCCGAACGGCCCCGGGCAATTTTGGGTTCACCACAAGCACGTCGACGCGCAAGGCCAACTTCTTCACCAGCGTCATAGCCTGCCGGCACTGCAATGCGGGGATAGCCTGATATCCGGTTTCGGTTAACATCTCGCCCAGCCAAAGAATGAAGCCGACGTCATCGTCCACGATGAGCGCGGTGGGAGAGCCTGTTCCTGCGTTCACTTGGCGCGCATGAGGAGAGGGGACGACCGGCCCTTCACTATGCGGGAACCGGCGGTACGGAACTCATGGTAATTGGACTGGATCGCGATGCCGCGGAGGTCGCTTCGGACTATGCGGCCCTTCATTACCAGCTTCAAAGGACACACTCCCTCTAGCAAGAAAGGCCAGCTTACCATCAGCTCAATGGGACCTGGCGCGGGGTGCGAGCCCAGGGCTTCAAAAAGCACACCACCGCTACTGATGTTGCGTGTCTTGCCGGAGCCAACCAATTCGGAGTGGCCTTTGGCCAACAGCCGATACTCCACTTCCAGCTCAATCGGATATCGCTGGTGAGAGCGCTGTTCAGTTAAGACCTTCTTCGACCGGCCGGTGGTTCGGGCTGCAATGGGGGCTGCTGACATATGCCTCCTGTTAGATTGTTTACCGACACGGGTACAATTTTTATACCATCCTTGGGGCACTCGCGTCAACGAATTTTGGTGAATCGGACCGCGTCATTCCGATCCATCCAGAGTCTTCGTGACAAGATTTTGCGAATCTTTTCTATAGAATCGGCGTCTCAACTCGTGGAAGACTTTATGGCGCTAGAGCCGCGGAAGATGCTATAATTCCTGACCGCGATTCAATTTATTTGCTTCCGGAGGTGGCAGTGCAGTCCACTCGTAGAAGTTTCCTGAAGGCCGGAACCGGCGCTGTGGTCGCCTCGGTCCTTGGTTTCGACGTCAGACCGGCTTACGCTCAGGCGCAAGAATTGAAGATCGCCAAAACCACCGAGACGCGCTCCACGTGTCCTTACTGTGCGGTAGGTTGCGGCGTCATCATCCACACGCTTGGCGACAAAGCCAAGAACGTCACCGCGCAGGTGGTTCACGTGGAAGGCGATCCAGATTGTCCCACGAATCGCGGTACGCTCTGTCCGAAGGGATCGTCTCTCTATCACGACATTATTAATGACCGCCGCTTGCTGAGGCCTGAGGTCCGCCGCCCCGGCTCCGATCGCTGGGAACCTATTCCGTGGGATCAGGCGTTCGAAGAGATCGGGCGCCATATCAAGAGCGCCCGCGACGAATCGTTTGTGGCCACCGACGCCAAAGGCCGTACCGTCAACCGTTGTGAGAACATCGCCTTTATCGGCGGCTGCACGGATACCAATGAGTTCAATTACCTGGTCGTCAAGACCATGCGTAGCCTCGGTGTAACCTTCATCGAAAATCAGGCCAGGGTTTGACACGGTCCCACGGTCTCCAGTTTGGGGCCAACGTTCGGACGCGGTGCGATGACCAATGGCTGGGTCGACATCAAGAACACCGACATGATGTTGATCATGGGCGGCAATCCGGCTGAAAACCACCCATGCGGCTTCAAATGGGCGATTGAGGCCAAGCGCCAGCGTAATGCCAAAATGATCGTCGTCGATCCGCGGTACACCCGTACCGCCGCCACCGCCGATATGCACCTCCAAATCCGCGCCGGCGCCGATATCGCGTTCCTTGGCGGCGTGATTCGCTACGCGATAGAGAATGGGCGCATCGCGAAAGAGTACCTGGTGAATTTCACCAACGCTGCGTTTCTCGTGCAGGAGGGATTCAAGCTGCCCGAAGACGGCCTGTATTCCGGCTTCGACGAGGCGTCCAAGAGCTACGACCGTTCCAGTTGGAATTACGAAGCGAGCGTCGGGAGCCCTGCCTCAGTCATGGGCGTCCACGGCCACATGGGCGACGCGCCGATGCCTTTCGGGCGCCAAGAAGGCGCGGCGACGGCCGCTCTTCCCGGGCTGCCGCCGAATGTTGCTCATGACCTGTCGCTCGAGCATCCCCGCTGCGTTTATCAACTGCTGAAGCAGCAATACTCGCGCTACACGCCGGAAATGGTGGAGCGTATCACGGGCATCCCCAAGGATCAATTCCTGAAGGCGGCCGAATTGTTCACCTCCATCCGCAAGGACGGCGACATGAAAAATGTCGCGACGGTTATTTACGCCGTCGGCTGGACTCAGCACAGCTTCGGGACGCAGATCATTCGCACCGCCGCCATGCTCCAACTGCTGCTCGGCAACGTCGGGCGGGCGGGCGGAGGAGTCAACGCGCTGCGCGGACACTCCAACATCCAGGGCGCTACCGACATGGCCGGGCTCTTTGACAGTTTACCGGGCTATTTAAAGATTCCCAGCGTCGATGATAAGGATTTCGACGCCTGGGTGAAGCGGACCACTCCGACGGCCTCGAAGCCCGCCGAATGGGCATCGTTCAATTACTACTCGAACACTCCGAAGTTTGCCGTTTCGCTTCTGAAATCACTCTACGGCCCGGCGGCCACGAAGGAAAATGATTGGGCGTTCGATTACTTGCCGAAAATCGATCGGCAATATTCCTGGGCGCACATCTGGGATGACATGTACCGTGGCAAGTTGAAAGGCATGCTCGCCTTCGGCATGAATGGCGTCGCCATCGGTCCCGATTCGCAAAAGAATATCGATGCGTTGAAGAAAGCCAAGTTTCTGGTGGTCTGCGACATTTATCCCGAGGAAACCAGCGACTTCTGGCGAGCCCCAGGCATTACACCCGAAGAAACCAAGGCGATCCAGACCGAGGTGTACCGCCTGCCCGGAGCCGGTTTCGCCGAAAAAGACGGAACGTTCGTCAACTCGGCGCGCTGGCTTACATGGAAGTGGGCCGCCGTCGACCCGCCCGGCGATGCCAAGCTCGATCAGGAAATTCTTTCGCACATTTTTCTGAAGGTGCGTGAGCTTTACGGAAAAGAAGGAGGCAAGTTCCCCGATCCGATTCTCAACCTGACGTGGAACTACTCCTTTGCTCCAAACCCTCCGCTGTCAGAGGTGGCCCGGGAATTGAACGGGCGCGACCTCATCACCGGCCAACAGCTTCCCGGCTTCGCAGCACTGAAAGATGATGGTTCGACCTCCTGCGGCAACTGGATCTGGAGCGGCTCCTGGACCGAAGCTGGCGCCCAGTCGCAGCGCCGCGACCCCGCAGATCCTTCCGGCCTCGGAATCCATCCGAACTGGGCATGGAATTGGCCCATGAACCGCCGCGTTCTCTACAATCGCGCCTCCTGCGATGTGTCCGGCAAGCCTTGGGACCCGTCACGCGCTCTGGTTTGGTGGAACGAGGACCAGAAGAAGTGGGTCGGCAACGATGTTCCGGACTTCAAGCCCGACTCGCCGCCTAAGGATCACATGGGTCCGTTCATTATGAACGCGGAAGGCGTGGGCCGCATTTTCGCACCTCTGGCAGCGTTCGCCGACGGACCGTTTCCTGAATTTTACGAGCCCACCGAAAGCCCGGTCGATAACGCTCTGCATCCCAAGCAATCCAAGAATCCCGTGGCCGAGCGCTTCAAGACATCGATGGACAAATACGGCACGCCGGCCGAAGGGTTCACCATCGTCTGCACCACCTATCGCTTAACCGAGCACTATCATTACTGGACCAAAAACAATCAAATGAACGTGCAACTGGTACCCGAGCCCTTCGTCGAAATCCCGGTGCAATTGGCGGCCGATCTCGGCATCAAGGGCGGCGATAAAGTGAAGGTCAGCAGCGCGCGTGCCAGCTATCAGGCCAAAGCGATGGTCACGCATCGCATCAAGCCCATGACCATTGATGGCAAGAAGGTCTATCAGATCGGAATCCCCATTCATTATGGTTACCGGGGCATCCAGGAGGATGCTGGAAGAACAGCGCGCTCTCTCACCAACTCGCTCACCCCCACTGTGATCGATCCGAACGCCCATACGCCCGAGTTCAAGGGGTTTCTGGTGAAGCTGGAGAAGGTCTAAGTCGAATTTAGAGTAACCCATGGCCAACGGAACCCTGCAAATCAAAGCCATCTCGGGACACGCCGGGCCGGTTGCCGGCAAGAACACGTCGCGCGATTACGACGTCTGCAAACTGATCGACGTCACCACCTGCATCGGGTGCAAAGCTTGCGAGGTGGCGTGCCTGGAGTGGAACGGCTATCCGTTCCGCGAAACGGTGTTCGATAACACCTACCAGACCATGCCGGACACGGAGTGGAATTACTACAATCTGATCCGCTTCAATGAGTATGTAGATGAGGCCGGCAATCTAAGCTGGCTAATGCGCAAAGACGGATGCATGCATTGTGCCGATCCCGGCTGCTTGCGCGCGTGTCCGGCCGACGGCGCCATCGTGCAGTATGCGAATGGGATTGTCGATTTCGACCAGGAGCATTGCATCGGGTGCCAGTATTGTGTGACCGGCTGCCCGTTCAACATTCCGAAGTTCAACCCGACCACCAAGAAAGTTTTCAAGTGTACGTTGTGCTCGGATCGCGTGGGCGCGGGACTGGAGCCGGCTTGCATCAAGGCGTGTCCGACGGGCTGTCTGCATTTCGGGACCAAGGACGACATGAAAGATTTGGCCGAGACACGCGCCACGCAGCTTCGCGAGCACACGTCGCACAAAGACGCCGGCGTATACGATCCGCCGGGAGTCAGCGGCACGCACGTGATCTATGTGCTGCACGACATCAACCATCCCGAACGCTACGGCGGTTTGCCCAAGGATCCGCGCGTGCCGTTGATGGTACGCCTGTGGAAAGGCCCGCTGAAGTGGATCGGCAACTTCGGAATGATTGCCGGGATCGTCGGGGTGGCGCTTCACTACATGCGCTTCGGCCCGAAGGAAGTGCAGCCAGAGCCAACGGAAAAGAGCTCTCCGCAGAAAGAGAGCGAAAAGTGAACGCGGTTGCCGTGTCCCACGCTCAGCGCGCGGGCGAGATCGAGCGCTACACAATGACCGAGCGCATCATGCACTGGCTCTCGGGCTTCACGTATCTTTACTGTCTCGGGACCGGCCTGGCCTTCTACACGCCGCATCTGTTTTGGATCGCGGCCGTGTTGGGCGGCGCGCCGACGTCGCGATTTTGGCATCCCATCGTCGCCATTGTCTTCGTGATCGGCACAGTGTGGATGCACATCCTGTGGGGCCGGGACATGGAAATGACCGAGGTCGACAAGCGTTGGATGGACCACGTGCAGTCCTACATCACCAATGACGAGGAGCACAGCCCGCTCGCCGATCGTTTCAACGCCGGACAAAAGGTCTATTACTGGCTGATGGTCTACGGCGCGCTCTTTCTGCTGCTCTCCGGGATTTTCCTTTGGTTCCCCGAATATATTCCGCGCCAGTACGCGTGGGTGCGGCACGTGATGATCCTGGTGCACGAGATCTCGGCGCTCGTCACCATCGCCGGATTTATCATCCACATTTACATGAGCGTGTTCATGGTGCCTTACAGCGTGACCGCGATGATCACCGGGCATGTCACGCGCGCCTGGGCATGGACGCATCATCGCCTGTGGTACCTTCGAGTCATCGGTCAGCCAGTTAAGGCCAGTCCGAAGGAATGACAGCATCGTATGACGCCCGCATCGCGCGGGCTAACACGCTGGCGCGCCATTATCCAACCTCAGCGCCATTGCTCAACTTCTACAGCGAGCTCGCCCGCTTCCAGAAGCCAATCTTCGCCGAACTCCAGAAAAAGAACGAGACTGACCTGCGCGCGCTGGTGTGTCATGTCTCGGCGTTGATCAAACTGGTGTCGCGCTCGGGCACCGAGCTGTTGGCCAATTTCGGGGCGAAGAACCTGCTCGGCACGGACGCTCAACTCGAATTGCTGTCGGCGGTTTGGGAGGGCGGGGAAGCGATCCTGGCCTCCGATCCAGCGGGCCGCTTCTACGCGCGAGTGCTGTTGCAGCCCTACGCGGAATATCTGGCTTCGCGCGGCGATATCCAAACGAACGGCGCCGGCCCAACCTGCCCCTTTTGCAATGCGCGCCCCGTGGCGGGCGTTCTGCGCGGCGAGGGCGACGGCGCCAAGCGCTGGCTGCTGTGTTCGCTTTGTTCCACCGAGTGGCAGTTCCGTCGCGTGTTGTGCCCGGGCTGCGGCGAAGAGAACAAGGACAAGCTGCCGATCTACACCGCCGCAGAGTTCCCAGCCGCGCGCGTCGATGCGTGCGACAATTGCCAGACCTATCTCAAATCGATCGACCTCACCAAGGACGGCCACGCGATTCCGGCTGTCGATGAAATTGCCACGGTCGCGTTGAACATTTGGGCCGAGGAGCACGATTACGCGAAGCTGGAGACGAATCTGTTGGGGATGTAATGAGCCACAGATGAACACAGATGAACAGTGATCAGCGTTAATCTGCGTTTATAATACTGGGGATTTAGACCGTCCAAACAACGAATGGCATTCCGTCGCTAGTGGCCTCTCTCAAATCGTCGATGTCATCAACGAACCCAAGAAGTTTAGCTTCTTCCGGTAGCATAATTTTGGGGGAGGCAGTCCCATCCAGAGCATTGAAAATATCGGCGCCCGCCTTTGTACTGGTCTTGATAATCTCTCTAGCCAACTCGATATCGTTGGTCAACCGTTGTACGGCTTCATTGATGCGGCGGAGCGTTTGGGGACCCTCAAAGGTCCAATCGTACTCGTGAAAGAAGAATCGGGCGTGACTAGCACAGGTGCGTTTCCGGGATGCAAGGAAAATAGGGATCGAGGCGCTCCCGACATGTCCCATTGCGTGCATCTGGACACGGACCGGTAATGCCGAAATGTAGTTATACAGAGCTAGCGATTGATCACAGCTTCCGCCCTCGCTTGAAAACAGAATCGTTAGGGCGCCGAAATCAGGGCGTTCAAGAATTTCGGCGATTCTTGATCTCAAACTATTAGCGGTGTCCAGCGTGATATCTGAAGCAAACGTCAGTCTATACTCAATCTTCAACGCGCCGGAGCGGTCTGCCATGACCCCAGTATGACAACAGCGGATGCCATGTCAGTGATTTGGCCTCCGCTAAAGGGCATGACACAATGCTGGAAGCCTCGGAGCGGGGGTTAGAAAGAGCAGCGTAAACATCAACTCGAACGGATAGGACAGACCGGGGTCAAAAAGATGGACCTGCACATTGATGTCGAACTACAGGGAGGGCTAATGTTAGTCACCGCGAGGGGTACTCTTGCGTTCGACGCAACCTTGCGGCTCCTGAAGCAGGTGTGCGATACAGCAGCAGAAAAACAAGTCAACAAGATTCTCGTGAATAGTCTCGCGGTCGACGGAGACTTAACCACCCTTGAGAGGTATCAACTCGGCGTAGAAATAGCGGCATACATCATGCAGCGTCAGAAGAACACAAGGCTGGCGATTGTTGGCCTACCACCAGCAATAGACGGCTTTGGCGTGCGCGTTGCCCAAAATCGAGGGATGACAGTCGAAGTGTTTTCGACCCAACAAGAAGCGTTGAACTGGCTCGACATTTGGCCAAGTTGATCCAGTCCAGTTACCCAAACCGACCCAGCATCTGCAAAAATGACGTCAACTCACCCGTATAATTAGCCCATGTTCGAGCGCTATTCGGAACGGGCGAGAAGGGTGATTTTCACGGCTCTCTGGTCCGCGAGAAGACGCGGCGCGTTGTACATCGAGACCGAGGATCTGCTGCACGCCATGATCCGTTATGATCGCGGAGAGTTCCCTGCCATCAGCGCGGAGTTATTTCCCGGTGCTCCAGCCCACCACGAAGACTCAGCCGAAAGCCGCCAACCCTTCTTTTCCGGCGGCGTCGCTAAGAATTTGCTTCGGGAATTACATGAGGATCCGGATCCAGTGAGTACGGCGCCGCGAGGTGAGAAGCTTGAGGCTACGCCAGAATCCGACATGCCCGTTTCTCATTCTCTGCAGAAGGTCTTCTACCTGGTCGCCCAAGCCCGTCAGGCCGACACGAAGACAGTTGAGCCGTTAGACATGCTAGCAGCGATCGTGGATGACCAAGACACAAGGATGGCTCAACTGTTACGTGAGCACGGCATCACACCCAAGAAAGTGGCTGGAGCACTTGATTCGGAATCGTAGACAGCGCGCGTCGTGGTCCTGTCTCGATCCATTTCGGACATGCTTGCCCAAACGCGGCCCCGGCCTTGCGGAGACTTCGAGCTGGAGCCATAGTTGGGCCGTGGTGCTCGAAGGTGATCAAGCCTTAGCCAACGAGTACCTGCGAGTCGTGGCGAGTGATGATATCCGGAACTGGGCAGTTCGGCGTCAAGTTGCCGGGAAACGGCCAAACCGCGAAATCGTCTGGCGTAGAGGCGCGGACCGGACAAATCTCAAACTGGCCCACTACCTGTAAACTGGCGATAATTGACTTGACTCATCAATCGATACCGATTATACTAGACTCATCATGGAAGCCGAACCAAAGACCCTTCAAGAAGCAATCGTTTACTTCGCTGATCCAAAGAACTGCATTAGCTATTTGGCGGCACGCCGCTGGAAAGATGGCGTTGTGTGCCCTACCTGCGGTTCCAAGAACGTCAGCTTCCTGGATTCCAGGGGCCTTTGGCAGTGCAAGACTCGGCATCCGAAGGCTCAGTTCTCGATCAAGGTAGGAACCATCTTTGAGGACTCCCCGATCACTCTGGACAAGTGGCTGCTTGCCATGTGGCAACTCGCCAATTGCAAGAACGGTTTCTCCAGCTACGAGCTTCACCGCGCCATCGGCGTCAGCCAAAAGACCGCTTGGTTCATGTTGCAGCGCATCCGGCTGGCAATGCAGGACGATCACAACGGCGGCAAGCTGAATGGCGAGATCGAAATTGATGAGACCTTCATCGGCGGCAAGGTCCGCAATATGCACCATGACCGCAAGCAGCGCGTCATGCAAGGCAAGACTGGCGGACCAACTGGCAAGGTTCCAGTTCAAGCCTTCTTGCAGCGTGGTGGACAGGTTCGCGTCAACGTGATGAAGGATCGAAGCTGGACCAGCATGAACATGCCGATTCGTGAGCACGTCGAACCGGGCGCTCACCTTTTTACCGATGAAGCGAATGCGTACTTCGGACTCCGCGCTGATTACGTCCATGAGTTCATCAACCACGCTGAAGCCTATGTTCGCGGCAACGTCCACACCAACGGACTTGAGAACTTTTGGAGTTTGATGAAGCGCGGACTTGGCGGAACCTACATCAGCGTGGAACCGTTTCACCTTTTCCGCTATATGGACGAACAGGCTTTCCGGTTCAATCATCGGAAGGGTATGGATGACGGTGACCGCTTCCGCACGCTGTGTACGCGCGTTGTTGGCAAACGCCTCACCTTCGCTCAGGTAACTGGAAAGACGGGCGAGAAATAGGAGATCAACAAATACGTTGAAACGTGGGCCTAAGCGGAAGGCTTCTTGAACTTCCGCTTTTTTGGTTTCGGTCCCGGCTTGCTCGGATTCAAGGCATTCTGTTCGCGATGTTCTTCCACGCGTTGCTTGATGACTGAATGCGGTACGGCTAGGACGCGGTCCACCAGATTGGTGAATGCGTTGAACTCGGCGGAAGGCTTCATCTAATCTCCCTAGTTTATTCTGACTCACTTTTGGCCGCTCCGTTGGTCCCGGCCAGATCAAGCAGGTTGCCTTTGAATTTTGGCATTGGCGGCACTTTCGACAGACGGTTACGAATTGCTTTGTCGATTGCGTCGAACGCTGAGTCGCTCAAGTCATAGCGGGTGTGATTCAAGCCCTCTGAGTCTGAGTCAATTATTTCTATGTAAGTTGTCGGGCCAACGTCCCTATTCTTTTCCGCAGCGACCTTTGCCTCGTATACGCGGTAAACGCACTCCTCCAGTGGCATCGCGTCATCGTAATCTTTTTGAACAAGAAACGCCTCAGCGATAGGGCCGCCTGTCCCGATTGTAGAGAAGTGATTCTCCCACAGCACATCTCCCATCGGGGTAACGCGGAGGATTATCGCTTCGGTTTCTGAGAGCGTCGCCAAGATTAACTCAGCCCCAAGAGTGAGCGATTTCAATTCCATCCAAACATCAAGGTAGTGCGTCTCCAAAAGAACGCTCTTGGCGCGGGACGTGAACTCCTCAAGCGACATACCGAGATGCAAAGATACATGCTCGTCCATCAGTTCGCGTTTACGTCGCTGAGCTGCACGCTTTACGGTCTGAATGAATTTGGTGATTGATACTTCATCTGAAAAGTCTGGAGCGTCCTTTATTGCTTCGCTGATTGTCAAATATAGTTGATCAGCAGCTGTCCGCGATCCAGCAAGCAAGACCGCAACACTGTCGTTAAACATCCAACGAACCTTGTTGGAATCGTCAGCACTTACCAACCCTCTAGTACCACGCTCATCACAACACAAGACAAGTCCAGGACATTCCTCAATTGCGCTCGT
>Ga0206831_1097_pt1 | contig 26556 bp, 15 predicted proteins | sample Alteio_BWOrgCont_73_FD_152876 | JGI IMG/M metagenome (GOLD analysis project Ga0206831, IMG submission 152876) | Enriched cells from forest soil in Barre Woods Harvard Forest LTER site, Petersham, Massachusetts, United States -... | ecosystem: Environmental > Terrestrial > Soil > Temperate forest >...
CGAACCCACGCTGTCCGCGTTGGTCACCACCACATGGTACAGACCGACACCCGTGTCGGAGGCCATAATATTCGTCAGCGTCAAGGTGGCGGTCTTGGAACCTGATACCCTGCCGCTGTCGGTCAAAACAACACCTCCCTTGAACCATTGGTAGGCCAAAGGAGCAAAGCCCTTTATAGCCACCACGCTGAAACTGGCGGTTTGACCAAGTCCTGACAGGATGGCATTGGCGGGTTGTGTGGTAATTTTGGGCAGAGCATTCACGGTAAGAGTGGTGACGCTGCTGGACACCGAACCCCCGTTGCCGGCACTTGACACCACCACCATGATGTTCGCTATTGTGTTGCCTGAATCCGGACCCGCGAGTCCAGTAAAAGCCAAAGTGGTCGTCTTGGAACCGGACAGGCCAGTGGTGTCATTCAGGGATAGGGCGTTTTCATACCACTGATACCCGAGTGGGGCGATGCCGCCGTTGGCTGTGACGGAGAAGGCGGCATTGCCGCCCGCGGCAATTTTCACCTTCGAGGGTTGAGTGATGATGGTAGGTGCGGTGTTGACCGTAAGGTAGGCCCCGCTGGAGGTCACACTGGAGGTCGTCGCGTTTAAGGTGTTGGTCACCAATACGATATAGGTTCCGCTGTCCGTCGCAGCCACGGAGGAATCCGTTAGTATGGCCGTAGTCGCGCCGGAAAGATGTCCGGCACTATTGGCCAAGTTCACGCCGTTTTTCTGCCACTGGTAGGACAGAACACCGCTGCCCGAAGCTGTTACCGTAAAGATTCCGATGCTGCCGACAGTCTTGGTCAAGGACAAAGGCTGGACACTGATGTTCGGAGCCGCATTGAGGGTCAGATAAGCGCCGATGCTCGTCGCGCTGGAAATTGTTCCGTTCAAAGTGTCCGTCACCACCACCGTGTATGTGCCCGTATCCGTAGTTGCGACCGACGAAAGAGTAAAGGCCGATGTCATGGCACCACTGCCGTCGCTCACGTTAATGCCGTTCTTCTGCCACTGATAGCCCAGGTGACCTGTTCCGCTCGCAGTCACCGTGAAGCTCGCACTTGCCCCCGCCGCCTTGGTCAGGGCCGAAGGCTGAACGCTGATGCTCGGAGCCGCATTCACCGTCAGGTAGGCTCCACCGGAACTGGTACTGGAGGTTGTCCCGTTTAGTGTATTGGTTACCGTCACCATGTAGATGCCCGTGTCGGCAACCGACACTGAAGAGTCTGTCAATACAAACGCCGACGCCCCGGAAAAATGTCCGGCGCTGTTCGCCAAATTCACTCCGTCCTTCTGCCACTGATACGTCAGCACCCCACTGCCGGATGCCGTTACAGAGAAGGTCCCGATGGAACCCATCGTCTTAGTGATAGCCACAGGCTGGACGCTGATGCTTGGAGCCGCATTCACCGTCAGGTAGACTCCATTGGAGGTGACGCTAGAAGTCGTCCCGTTTAAAGCGTTCGTCACAGTCACCATGTAAGTGCCCGTGTCCGCAGCAGCGACCAATGAATCCGTCAAGGTGGCCGCAGTCACTCCAGAGATATGTCCAGCGCTGTTAGACAGATTCACTCCGTTCTTCTGCCACTGGTAACTAAGCATGCCACTGCCCGAGGCTGTCACTGTGAAACTCGCGCTCGCACCCAGCACCTTGGTAATGGCTACCGGCTGGACACCGATGCTCGGAGCGGGGTTGAGTGTCAGATATGCCCCGCTTGATGTGATGCTGGAAGTCGTGCCGTTAAGCGTATCCGTCACTACCACTGTGTAGGTGCCCGTGTCTGTCGCCACCACCGATGAGAGAGTGAAACTGGGCATCGTGGCACCGCTGCCATCACTCACGTTCACGCCATTCTTCTGCCACTGATAGCCCAGATGGCCCGCACCGCTCGCCGTCACCGTGAAACTCGCACTCGCACCGATCGTCTTGGTCAAGGCCAAGGGCTGGACACCGATGTTCGGAGCGGGGTTGAGTGTCAGGTATGCCCCGCTCGATGTGATGCTGGAAGTCGTGCCGTTGAGCGTATCCGTCACCACCACTGTGTAGGTGCCTGTATCCGACGCCACCACCGATGAAAGAGTGAAACTGGGCGTCGTGGCGCCGCTGCCGTCACTCACATTCACGCCGTTCTTCTGCCACTGATAGCCCAGATGGCCCGCACCGCTCGCCGTCACCGTGAAACTCGCGTTCGTCCCCAATGTCTTTGTCAAAGCCAGGGGTTGGACGCTGATGCCCGGAACGGCGTTAAGGGTCAGGTACGCCCCGCTCGATGTGACACTGGAAGTCGTTCCATTAAGCGTATCCGTCACCTCCACCGTGTAGGTGCCTGTATCCGACGCCACCACTGATGAAAGGGTGAAACTGGGCGTCGTGGCGCCGCTGCCGTCACTCACGTTCACGCCATTCTTCTGCCATTGATAGCCCAAGTGGCCTGCGCCGCTCACCGTCACCGTGAAACTCGCGCTCGCACCCAGCGCCTTGGTCAAGGCCAACGGCTGGGTACTGATGATCGGAACGGAATTGAAAGTCAAATAAGCGCCACTTGACGTGATGCTAGAAGTTGTCCCATTCAAAGTGTCAGTCACCACAACTGTGTAGGTACCTGTATCCGTCGCTGCAACCGATGAAAGGGTGAAACTGGGCGTTGTGGCGCCGCTGCCGTCGCTCACGTTCACACCGTTCTTCTGCCACTGGTACCCCAAATGACCCGCGCCGCTTGCCGTCACCGTGAAGCTCGCACTCCCTCCCAAGGTCTTGGTAAGAGCAATAGGTTGGGCGCTGATGCTCGGAGCCGCGTTCACCGTCAGGTAAACACCCGCTGAAGTGATAAACGAGGTCGTCGCGTTCAACGTGTTTGTCACGACCACCGTGTAGGTGCCCGTATCCGTGGAAGCCACAGAGGAGTCGATCAGGTTTGCCGTGGTGGCGCCGGAGATATGACCCACAGTGTTGGATACGTTCACACCATTCTTCTGCCACTGGAAAGTCAGCGCTCCATTGCCGGTCGCCGCCACAGAAAAGCTCCCAATGGAACCCACCGCCTTGGTGATGGGTACAGGCTGAGCGCTGATACTTGGAACCACGTTCACGGTAAGATAGGCGCCGCTGGATGTGACGCTGGAAGAAACGCTGTTCAAAGTGCTCGTCACGACCACCGTATAAGTGCCGCTATCCGTCCCAGCCACGGAAGAATCTGTCAAGGTGGCTGTCATGGCACCGGAGAAGTGACCCGTGCTGCTTAACACGTTCACACCGTCTCTTTGCCACTGGTAAGTCAACGTGCCGTTGCTCGACGCTGTCACTGAGAAGCTGCCCATACCACCCACCGCTTTGGTGATCGGCGCAGGCTGGACACTAATGGTCGGAGCTGCATTGACCGTCAGATAGGCGCCGCTCGAAGGAGTGCTGGAGGAGGTTGAGTTCAGCGTATTCGTAACAATGACTGTGTAAGTACCCGTATCCGTGGCAGCCACAGAAGAGTCCGTTAAGGTTGCTGTAGTGGCGCCGGAGATATGACCTGCGCTGTTGGATACGTTCACGCCATTCCTCTGCCACTGATATGTCAGCACACCACTACCTGACGCCGTCACAGAAAAGGTCCCGACAGCTCCCACCGCCTTGGTAATGGCAATAGGCTGGACACTGACGCTCGGAGCCGTGTTCACCGTTAGGTAGGCGCCACTGGAGGTGGCGCTGGAAGGAACGCCGTTCAAGGTGCTCGTTACGATCACGTTATAAGTACCCGTATCCGTCGCCGCCACGGAGGAGTCGGTCAATGAGGCCATCGTGGCACCCGAGATGTGGCCAGCGTTGTTAGATACGTTCACCCCATTCCTTTGCCACTGATACGTCAGTATACCGCTACCCGACGCCGTCACCGAGAAGGTCCCGACGGCTCCCACCGCCTTGGTGATGGCCACAGGCTGGATACTGATGCTGGGAGCTGCATTGACCGTCAGGTAGGCACCGCTCGAAGAAGTGCTGGAGGAGGTCGAGTTCAGCGTGTTCGTCACAATGACTGTGTAAGTGCCCGTATCGGCCACAGCAATAGAGGAGTCCGTTAAGGTTGCCATGGTGGCACCGGAGATATGACCCGCGCTGTTCACCACGTTCACACCATCTCTTTGCCACTGGTAAGTCAGCACACCGCTACCGGATGCCGTCACCGTGAAGCTCCCGATAGAACCCACCGTCTGGGTGATGGCCGAAGGCTGGATGCTAATGCTCGGAGCGGAATTGAGAGTCAGATAAACTCCGCTAGAGGTGATGCTGGATACCGTTCCGTTCAAAGTGTCCGTCACCACCACCATGTAGGTGCCCGTGTCCGCCACTGCAACCGATGAAAGAGTGAAGCTCGACGTCGCGGCACCACTTCCGTCGCTCACATTCACACTATTCTTCTGCCACTGGTATCCCAAATGACCCGAACCGCTCGCTGTTACAGTGAAACTCGCATTTGACCCCACCGTTCTAGTCAACGCCGATGGCTGGGCGCTGATGCTCGGAGGAGGGTTAAGAGTCAGATATGCCCCGCTGCTTGTGGCACTGGAAACCGAACCATTAAGCGTGTCCGTCACCACCACCGTGTAGGTGCCCGTGTCGGTTGCTGCGACCGATGAAAGAGTGAAAGTTGAGGTCGTGGCACCATTGCCATCGCTCACGTTCACACCGTTCTTCTGCCATTGATAAGCCAAAGTACCGCTGCCCGTCGCTGCCACGGTAAAGCTCGCGCTGGTGCCCAGCACCTCGGTCGAGGACGCGGGTTGTGTCCCGATAACTGGAGGCGCCGCCGTTACCGTCAGATGAGCTCCGTTTGAGGCGACATTGGCAGTCGTTCCGTTCACCGTATCCGTCACTATCACCGTATAAGTGCCTGAGTCGGACGCCACGACCGAAGCCAGCGTGAAAGTTGAAGTCGTCGCACCGGCCCCATCACTTACGTTTACGCCGCCTTTTTGCCACCGATAGGAGAGCGCACCGCCGCCGATCGCCGCAACCGTAAAGCTCGCGCTGCTACCGAGCGTTCTGGTCAGGGCGACAGGTTGGGCACTAATGACCGGAGCCCCTGCAATGACAGCCAGATGAGCACCGGCTGAAGTCACGTTCGCCGTCGTTCCGTTCACGGAGTCTGTCACTATGACCGTATAGATGCCTGAGTCAGACACTAGAACCGGCGCCAAAGCGAAGGTCGGGGTCGTCGCACCCGTGCCATCACTTACGTTCACTCCGTTTTTCTGCCATTGGTAACCCAACGAGCCGCCGCCTGACGCCGCCACCGTGAAGCTCGCGCTGCCACCCGGAGTCCTCGTGAGAGATACAGGCTGCGTGTTGATGGTCGGAGCCACGGCGGTCACGGTAAGGTGAGTGGCGGTTGATATGATTTCGGCCGTCGTTCCGTTTACAGTGTCCGTCACAATGACTGCGTAGGTGCCCGAGTCAGACGCCACAACCGTGGCCAGGGAGAAGGTTGCCGTTGTCACTCCAGTGCCATCGCTCAGGCTTCCGCCACCGAGCTTACCCCATTGATAACCCAGCGCGCCTCCGGCCGATGCCGTCACCGTGAAGCTGGCAGCGGAACCCAAGGGCCTTGTCAGAGACACGGGTTGAGCCGTAATGACGGGGGATGCAGCCGTCACCGCCAGATGAGAGCTGCTCGAAGTGACACTGGCCGTGGTCCCATTCACCGTGTCGGTCACAATGACCCTATAAGTACCCGAGTCCGACGCCGCCACAGACGCGATGCTAAATGTCGCGGTCGTGGCACCGCTGCTGTCGCCTACGTTTACGCCTCCCTTCTGCCACTGGTACGCCAGCTTTCCGCTGCCTGTCGCGGCCACCGTGAAGCTCGCATTACTGCCAAACATCTTGCTCTGGGTCGCCACGGGCTGGGTATCGATAACAGGAGCAGCTGCCGTCACGGTCAGGTGAGCGCCGCTTGAAGTATCCCTGGCGATACTGCCATTCAGCGTATCCGTCACGATGACCATGTAGGTGCCCGAGTCAGATGCCATTACAGACGCGATGCTAAATGTCGCCGTCGTGGCACCGCTGCCGTCGCCCACGTTCACGCCGCCCTTCTGCCACTGGTATGCCAGGTTGCCGCTGCCCGTTGCCGCCACCGTGAAGCTCGCGCCGCTGCCCAAAGTCCTGCTCTGAGTCGCCACGGGCTGAGTCCCGATGACCGGGGGCGCCGCCGTCACCGCCAGATGAGAGCCGTTCGAAGTGTCACTGGCCGTGCTGCCGTTCACCGTATCGGTCACAATGACCGTATAAGTGCCCGAGTCAGATGCCACAACCGATGCAAGACTAAAGGTTGCGGTGTTACCACCTGCACCGTCGCTCACGTTCACGCCACCCTTCCGCCACTGGTATGCCAGATTGCCCGTTCCGGTGGCCGCCACCGTGAAGCTCGCACTGCTGCCCAAAGTCTTGCTCTGGGTCGCCACGGGCTGAGTCCCGATGACCGGGGGCACCGCCGTCACCGCCAGATGAGCGTTGCCAGAAGTGACATTCGCCGTGGTCCCGTTCACCGTATCGGTCACAATGACCGTATAAGTGCCCGAGTCAGATGCCACAACCGATGCAAGACTAAAGGTTGCGGTGTTACCACCTGCACCGTCGCTTACGTTCACGCCACCCTTCTGCCACTGGTAAGCTAAGCTGGGGCCCGAGGCTGTCACCGTGAAGCTCGCACTGGAACCCAATGGCCTGACCAGAGATACAGGTTGGACCTCAATGACTGGAGGCGCGGCAGTCACCGTTAGGCGGGCACCGTTCGAAGTGACACTGGCCGTGCTACCGTTCAAGCTGTCCGTCACGATGACCGTATAGGTACCCGAGTCAGACGGCACAACTCCGGTAAAGCTGAAACTCGACGTCGCACCCAACAGGCCCTCGCCCACGCTGCCCTGCTCAGTCACATTCACGGTGCCCACGCTCACGTTCACGCCATCCTTCTGCCACTGGAAAGCCAAGTTGCTGCTGCCCGTCGCTATTACCGTAAAGCCCGCGGAGGAACCCAAGGTCTTGGTCAAGGACGCAGGGCTAATGCCGCTGCCGATGTTCGGAGGCGCGGCGGTCACCGTTAGGCGGGCACCGTTCGAAGTGACACTGGCCGTGCTACTGTTCAAGCTGTCCGTCACGATGACCGTATAGGTACCCGAGTCAGACGCCGCAACTCCTATAAGACTGAAGGTCGCAGTCGTCGCACCTATGCCGTCGCTGACGTTCACGCCGTTCTTCTGCCACTGGTAGGCCAAGTTGCCGCCGCCCGTTGCCGCCACCGTGAAGCTCACATTGCTCCCCAAAGTCTTGCTCTGGCTCGCCACAGGCTGGGTGCCGATGACCGGGGGCGCCGCCGTAACCGCCAAATGAGAGTTGCTTGAGGTGACACTAGCCGTGCTGCCGTTCACGCTGTCCGTAATGTTGACCGCATAAGTACCCGAGTCAGACGCCACAACCGACGCAAGACTGAAGGTCGCAGTCGTCGCGCCACTCCCATCGCTGACGTTCACTCCATTCTTCTGCCACTGGTAAACCAAGGTGCTACTGCCCGTTGCGGCGACCGTGAAGCTTGCACTGGCACCCGAGATCTTAGTCTGAGAGGCCACAGGCTGGTTGTTGATGACCGGAGGCGCAGCAGTCACTGTCAAGTAGGCTCCATTGCTCACGGTGTTGGAAACGGTGCCACCCAAAGTATCCGTCACCATGACCGCGTAAGTGCCAGAATCAGTGGCGACAACCGAAGAGAGAGCGAATGTCGACGTCGTGCCGCCGCTGCCGTCCGAAACGTTCACCCCGTTCTTCTGCCATTGGTAGCCCAGATGGCCTGCACCGCTCGCCGTCACTGTAAAGCTCGCACTCGTGCCCAAGATTTTGGTCAATGCCACAGGCTGCACACTGATGCCCGGTGCAGAGTTCAATGTCAGATAGGCTCCGTTTGAGGTGATACTGGCAGTGGTTCCGTTCAACGTGTCCATCACAACTACCGTGTAAGTGCCCGTATCCGTGGATGCAACCGAAGAGAGAGCGAATGTCGACGTCGTGCCGCCGCTGCCATCCGAAACGTTCGCCCCGTTCTTCTGCCATTGGTAGCCCAGATGACCGGCACCGCTCGCTGTCACCGTAAAGCTCGCACTCGCGCCCAAGATTTTGGTCAAGGCTGCAGGCTGGGCACTGATGCTCGGCGCAGGGTTTAATGTCAGATAGGCTCCGCTTGAGGTAGTGCTGGCAAAGGTTCCATTCAAAGTGTCCGTTATCACCACCGCGTAAGTGCCCGTATCCGTGGATGCAACCGAGGAAAGCATAAACGTCGCCGTAGTGCCGCCGCTGCCGTCCGACACATTCACCCCGTTTTTTTGCCATTGGTAGCCTAAGGAACCCTGCCCCGATGCTGCCACCGTAAAGCTCGCACCGGCACCTAATATCTTGGTCAAAGCTAAAGGCTGTAGGCTGATGACAGGCGCCGTATTGAGGGTCAGGTAGACGCCATTCGATGTCGTATTGGAGACGGTCCCATTTAGGGTATCTGTCACCACCACGGTATAGGTGCCCGTGTCAGTGGATGCAACCGAAGAGAGAGCGAATGTCGACGTCGCGCCGCCGTTGCCGTCCGACACATTCACCCCGTTCTTCAGCCACTGGTAGCCCAGGTGGCCGACGCCACTTGCCGTTACCGTGAAGCTTGCGCTCCCGCCAATTGTCTTGGTCAAAGCCGATGGCTGGGCGCTGATGTTCGGGGGGGCGTTGATCGTCAGATAGGCTCCACTGCTTGTAGTGCTGGAGACCGACCCGTTCACGGTATCCGTCACAACCACCGTATAGGTGCCTGTATCCGTCGCTGCAATAGCGGACAACGTAAAAGCCGACGTCGTTGCGCCGGAGCCGTCACTCACGTTCACGCCATTCTTCTGCCACTGGTACCCTAAATGACCCATACCGCTCGCGGTCACCGTGAAGCTTGCACTTGACCCTAACGTCCGGGTCAAAGCCGAAGGTTGGGCGCTGATATTCGGAGCAGAGTTGATCGTCAGATAGGCGCCATTCGAGACTGTGCTGGAGACGGTACCATTAAGCGTATCCGTCACCACCACCGTGTAAGTGCCACTATCCGTCGCCACGACGGAAGACAGCATGAAACTCGATGTCATGGCGCCTGATCCGTCACTCACATTGACGCCGTTCTTCTGCCACTCATAGCCCAAATGACCGGCGCCGGCCGCCGTCACCGCGAAGCTCGCACTCGCTCCCGCCGTCTTGGTCAATGCGGATGGTTGAGCGCTGATGCTTGGAGCCGAATTGAGGGTGAGGTACGCTCCACTGGAAGTGGTGCTGGAAAGGGTTCCATTCAGGGTATCCGTCACCACCACTGTATAGGTGCCTGTATCTGTCGCCGCAACAGCGGATAACGTAAAAGCCGATGTCGTGGCACCGGAGCCGTCACTCACGTTCACGCCATCCTTCTGCCACTCATAGCCTAAATGACCCGCGCCAGTTGCCGTAACCGTGAAGCTTGCGCTCGCTCCTACCGTCTTAGTTAACGCTGAGGGTTGGGCGTTGATGCTCGGAGCAAAATTGATCGTCAGATAGGCGCCGCTTGAGGCAGCGCTGGAGACTGTACCATTAAGGGTATCTGTCACCACCACCATGTAGGTGCCCGTGTCCGTCGCCACGACGGAAGCCAAAGTGAAACTCGACGTCGTGCCGCCCGATCCATCGCTTACGTTCACGCCGTTCTTCTGCCACTGGTAGCCTAAAGAACCCTGGCCTGACGCCGTCACAGAAAAGCTCGCGCCTGAACCCACCGTTTTGGTCTGGGCTAATGGCGGGACGCTGATGCTGGGAATCGAGTTAACAGTTAGATATGCGCCGACACTTACCGTACTGGCGGTCGTCCCGTTTAAGGTGTCCGTCACGATCACCTTATAAGTGCCGGTGTCACCCGCGGTCACCGAGGAATCCGTCAAGGTGGCACCGGTCACTCCCGAGAGGTGGCCGGCGCTGTTGGATGCGTTTACACCGTCTTTCTGCCACTGATAGCCCAAATGACCGGCGCCGCTCGCAGTTACGGTGAAGCTCCCGATGCCGCCAACCAGCTTGGTTAAGGCCGCAGGCTGGGCACTGATGTTCGGGGCAGAGTTCACCGTCATATAGGCGCCGCTTGAGGTGTTAGCCGCGCTGGTGCCGTTCAGACTGTCCGTTACCAGCACGGTATAGGTGCCCGTATCAGTGGATGCAACCGAAGAATCCGTCAGCGTGGCAGTGGTCGCTCCGGAGAGATGGCCGGCGCTGTTCACAAGGTTAACGCCGTCTTTCTGCCACTGATAATAAAGCGTGCCGTTGCCCGTTGCGGCCACCGTGAAACTGGCGAGCGAGCCTGAAATGACAGTCGTGCCCTGAGGCTGGGTGTTGATGACCGGAGTCGTCGGGGGAAGCAGGGGCGTCACGGAAGAGGACGGAGTTGACGCGGGGCCCGTGCCCACCGAATTGGTGGCCGTCACGGTAAAGGTATAAGGGGTCCCATTAGTCAATCCGATCACGGCGCAGGAAGTGGTCGCAGTCGTGCAGTGTTTGGAAGTGTCCTGCTGGGAAGTGGCGGTATAAGCCGTAATGGTTGCCCCCCCGTTGCTCGAGGGTGCTGTCCAGTTTAAGGTTACCTGAGCATTTCCGGGAACAGCCGAAGTGATGACGGGAGCACCCGGAACCGTCGCGGAAGCGGGGGTGATGGAATTCGAGGCCGCGGAAACGAGGCTGGTGCCAATGCTGTTGGTCGCCGTTACCGTAAAGGTATAGGCCGTCCCGTTGGCGAGTCCAGTCGCCGTGCAGCTTGTCCCCGAAGTCGTGCAGTGCTTGCTAGTGTCCTGAGTCGAGGTGGCGGTGTAACTCGTGATGCTGGAATTTCCATTCACTGTCGGTGCCGTCCAGGACAAGGAAGCCTGACCGTTTCCCGCCACCCCCGTCGCGCCGGTCGGAACGTTCGGCACGGAGGCGGCGCCAACGGGCCCAACCGTGGCCACGAAAGGAGTGTAGCAGGAGTTGTTATAAGGATGGGCGGTGCTGTTGTACACAATCTTGTAAAGGCCACCACCGGTTCCGATATTTTGACTGGGAACGTATGATGTCGAATACCGAAGGACATACAAAGCCCCGTCCGGACCGAATTGCATATCTGTGTAGCTGCCCGAAGGAATCAATCCCCCTGGAAAGTTTTGCACACCCGCAGCACCGGCTGGAATGGTTCCATTGGTGCCGATGCTAATGATCCGGGTATTTTGGCGAACAAAGTCGAAATAAATGATCTTCCCTTCATAATAGGGCGGGAACTTAACGGTCGAGGGTAAACCGGGATCGTAACGATACATTTGACCCCCAAAGGCGGAAGCCACGTCGTGATCGGCTGCCCCCGTCGTGGTATAGACGGCGTTGAACCGCACGTCATCGTCGTGGTCCGAAGACTCGCCGTTGGAACCCGTCCCGGCATAGGCAACAAGCGAGGGTAGCGCCGGAGGCATATGGTGAATGCCGGTGTTGTTTGGGGAGTAGTTCACCATTGGCGCCAAAGTGTCCCCGCCTATCACCCCGCCTAGTGCGGTCTCGCAATCGTAAAGATGTCCGTACGTTCCAGAAGTGGAGGCATTTCCGTTATTCGGACTTGTACTAGTGAGCATGTTATAGGCACTGTTATATCCGTTGCAGTAGGGATATCCGAAAAAGCCGGGGGTGGTGGCAAGGTTCCATTCGTCGTGTCCGGCCGGTCCGCGGGTAGTGCTGGTGTCGGGCGCATTCGGGCCGACATCTCCCCAGAATATCCAGCCGCTGCGGGGATCCACACGGGCATGAATGGGCACGCGCACACCGAAGTCGTATATCTCGGGACGGATCTTCGTGGAATCGTCCGTGGTATCCCAGCCCGGAATGACGGAGGTGGGCGATGAGGCGCTGCTAAGAAGTTGTCGGAAATTTCCGGAAGGAATAGTGTAGGTGCTCCCCACCCCCGTGTCCGGAGTTTCATTGTCCGGGAACGGGATGGGTTTAATGCGGATGATTTTCCCCCGAAGATCGTTGGTATTGGAGGAACTCCGCTGCGAATCTTCGGTGGGATAAGGCCAATACATGGGTCCGTAGCCGCCGTTGGCGTTGGCGGCGTTGTAATTGCTTCCTTCCCCTGTCCCGAACACCAAGGTTCCGTCTTGGTTCATGGAGAGGCCGCCGCCCATGTGCTGGGTAATGGAGGACTCTCGCTGGTATTGCAAAATGATTTTTGGATTGGTGAGCTGGCTTCCGGCGGCCTGAGTGGAATCCACCGTATAGCGTACGAGATCTGCCGACCGCATCGGAGTAGAGGTCGCGACCCCGTTTACCATCTCGGTGATGTTATGCGTAGTGTTTTCAACATACAGCGTGTAAATCCAATGGGTCGTGGGATAACTGGGATCGATGGCGATGCCGTTGAATCCGGTTTCACCGTTCACAAAGGCGCTCGGGACATTTCCCACATGGACAGTCGTATTCGAGGACGGGCGGTAAACCATGAGCCGCCCGGAACCGATGAGGGGAATGAAAATGCTTCCGTCCGGGGCAATGGCCATGCCGATGGGGCCCGAATCGGTAGCCGTCCCGGCATACAAGGGGCCGGGGTTAGGGGTGGAAGAAGCCTTGACGAGCGTGTCGACGAGGAAATAGGTGCTGTCGGGCGCCGTGCACTGCGCGTGGGTCAAGGTGGGCGAGAACCCGATGGCCGCAATGCTCCACATCCATAGAGTCAGAAAGCGGAGTCTGTTGCGGACCACTCTATGCATGCATTACCGAAGAATTGTTTGTCTGCTGGACGATACGAGTGTTGCAAGTATACCTCGAAATCGCTCCCAATAAGGGTCGTTTTTCCACTGAAGGTGGGGAAATTTTAACCCCTTCAGCGACTCCATTAAAAAACTCCGGGAAAGAGCAACGAAGGGTTTTTGTAACAATTGAGTCGAATGAAATATTGATGATGATCACCCCTTAAAATGTTCCGTCTCATCCACTTTCAAAATATCCGGCCTTCCAATGCACAGCTTTTGAATTTCATCCGGTCATGTGCGTCATCGGTCGCCTAGATTCATCAGAATCGCTCTTGAAATGGGAATCTTCCAGAAAATAGGCCCTTGGCCTACCATTGATTTTATTTTCATGGGGAGTCCCCAAATGGAGAGTTTATGCCCGAAGAAATCGAAGTCCCCACGGAACATTTGCACGAATCTATGGAAGAAAAGGCCCACGAGGCGTCGGATCGGTGGATTTCTCGCGTCGCCCTGAGCGCGGCCCTTCTTTCCGTGCTCGCGGCCATCACCGCCATGCTGGCCGGGGATCACGTCAACGAAGCCATGATCGATCAGCTGCAGGCCTCGGATCAGTGGGCCTTCTACCAGAGCAAAGGCATCAAGGCAGCCGTGCTGGATTCCAAAATGGAGATGCTGGGAGCGCAGGGCAAAACCCTTGATCCCAAGGACGAGGAAAAACTGACCGAGTACAAAAATGACCAGCAAGGGATCAAGGACACGGCGGATGAGAAGGAGAAATCATCTTCGGAACACCTGCGCAAGCACAACAAAATGGCGCGCGGCGTGACCGCCTTTCAAATAGCCATCGCTTTGTCGGCGATTTCGGTGCTGACCAAAAGGAAGGTCTTATGGTTCGGTGGGCTTGCCCTGGGGGCCGTTGGCGTTGGATTTTTGGTCGCGGGGCTGGTGGTTTAAAGCGGGTTGCTAGCATTGGGTCCGCCCAAACAGAGGGCGCAGGGCTTTGATCTTTGTCTTTTGACAACGATCTCATCTTTGGATTTTTAAGTGGAGGAAATTGAAATGGAAGCTCCCTGTCCCCTGCTCACCCCGACGGTGGAATTCTCCGTTTCTCTTATAGAAAGCACGCGCCAACGCATGCTGAAAATGGCGGAAGAGTTGCCCACCGAGAAACTTCTCCGCATTCCGGCGGGATTCCGGAACAACCTCCTTTGGAATCTAGGCCATGTCATGGCCGTGCAACAAAACCTCTGCTATGAAACAAGCGGATTTCCCGTGCGCGTGCCCACCTATCTGCTCGCCTCTTTTCGCAAGGGAACGCATCCCGGCGAATGGGCGGGAACCATGGATTTGGAAGACATCAAGACCTGGCTGCTTGAAAGCGTGAAATCCTTGCGGGAGGATCTTCATAAGAACATTTTCATGACGCTTGCGCCGTATCAAACCGGCACGGGCGTCAAGCTCGCCTCTATTTCCGATGTCCTGTCTTTCGATGCCTGGCATGAAGGAATGCACCTGGGAATTATGATGTCGATGCTCAAGCTGGTCCAAGCCTAGAGGACGCCTGAAGGAACCCTTGCGTTCTCTTTCAGGAACAACCGTACTGCGGAAGGTATTGCCGCGGGCCATCCTGCTCTTGCTCTGGCTCGTGGTTCTGAGCCATAAACTGGGATCTCTTCCGCCCCTCGGTAAATTCTTCAGCCCCTTCGAAGGGTTTTGGCGCAATGCCGAAATCGGGAAACCCGGCGACGCGGAGAAAAAATTACCCGCTCTCTCAGGTTTATCCGCTGATTTGTCCGGCGCGCCACCAGGAATCCCCGACTCCATAAAAGTGGAATACGATCACCGCGGGGTGCCCCACATCTTCGCCAAGGATGTGTCCGGGTTATTCTTTGCCCAAGGCTACGCCACCGCGCGCGATCGCCTTTGGCAAATGGACGTGCAAAGCCGCGCGGGGCTCGGGCGTCTGTCGGAAGTGATGGGGCGCGACCTTATCCGATTTGACCTGGAACGGCGTCGCATGGGGATGCCAGCGTCGGCGAAAGCCTCCTGGGAAGTCATCCGCGCGGACTCGGTGTCGCGCATCGCCCTGGAAGCCTATTCCGCGGGCGTCAACGCCTGGATAGGCTCGCTCCGTCCCGCGGATTATCCCTTCGAATTCAAGCTGCTCGACTATGCCCCGGAACCCTGGACGCCGCTTAAAAGCATCGCTTTACTCAAGAACATGCAATGGACACTATCCAAAGGCAGCGACGACGTGCTCCTGACCCGGACTCTGGAAAAACTCGGGCCTGCATCTTTCGCGGAGTTGTTTCCGCTCCGCAACCCCGGAGCCGAACCCATTTTCCCCTCGAACATCTTCCCGGACAGAAACCAAACTTCCGGGGTCGTGGCCATAGGAACAAACCGGGGATCCTCTTTGCTCACCTCCTCGCCCACCTCATCACTTGTGCCTTCTCTCGATACCGCGACGCCGCTCATAGACGCTTTCTACCCCAGGCCGCAGCCCGGATTCGGATCCAACAACTTTGCCATCGCCGGAGCGCGCACCGCTTCCGGACATCCCATTCTGGGCAATGACCCCCACCTCGATCTGACGTTGCCCTCCATCTGGTACGAGTCGCAACTCAGCTTCAGCGGCGGCCAAGACGGAGGGTTTAACGCCTATGGCGTCAGCATTCCCGGACTGCCCAGCCTGGTCATCGGGTTCAACTCCCACATCGCCTGGGGCCTGACCAATGGAATGGACGACGTTTATGACTGGTACGAAATCCATTTTCAGGACGCCTCCCTGCGCGCCTACCGGTGGAACGGAAAGTGGCTGTCCACGCGCTTTGTCCTCGATACTCTGCGGGTGCGTGGAAGCGGGGCGTTGGTGGACACCGAGGTCTGGACTTTTCTGGGCCCGGTCCCGGTAAAAAATGGGGAACAGCCCTTCGACCGGAACACGCCCGTTCTGCACGCCCTGCGCTGGACCGCCCTCGACGCCTCCAATGAAATCGGCGCCTTTCTGCGCCTGCTTCCGGCCAAAAACTACGGGGACTTTCGGGCGGCCATCCATCTTCTAAAGTGCCCCTCGCAGAATTTCATCTTCGCGGATTCCGGGAACATCGCGCTCGTGCACCAGGGGCGCATTCCCGTCAAAGCTTTCGGCCAGGGAAGGACCGTCATTCAAGGCGAGGATTCCTCTTCCGAGTGGCGGGGATACATTCCCGATTCCCTGTTGCCCTTCACGCTGAATCCGAAGCAAGGCTGGCTGGCTTCAGCGAATCAGGAGGTGACCGATTCCACTTACCCCTTCTACCTCGGCTCGGGATTTTACCCGTCGGAGAGGGCCGGACGTCTGCACCGCCTCCTGCAGCCGATGGGAAACGCCACATTGTCCTCCGCCTGGGACATCATGATGAACGTCCAAAGCCTGCACGCCGAGCAAACCTTGCCCCTGCTTTTGCGCTGCGCCGATTCCATGAACGCCACCCCGCAGACACGGCAGGCGCTTAACATTCTTCGCGCCTGGGACTACCGCTATCTGGCCCAGTCCGCAGCTCCGGCCCTGTTCGATCTCTGGTGGAAGAATTTTTACCGCCATACCTGGGAGGATGATTTCGGCGGCGATACGCTGCACTATGCATGGCCATCGAGACCCGTAACGCGCGCCTTGCTGGCATCGGACACGAATTCGCGTTGGTTCGACGATACCCGCATTCCCGGTCGCGAAACCGCCGGAGACCTCGCGCGTCTTTCGCTCAAGGAAGCCGTGCAGCAATCCCTGCAAATGGGCGGCGGAACCTTCGCCCTCTGGAGTCAGGCGCATCCAATGTCCATTCCCCATCTGCTGCAGCTGCCATCGCTGGGGGCGGGAAATCTTTCCGGTGACGGGTGCGCGGAATGCCTTGATGCCCAGCGCGGTTCCAACGGGCCTTCGTGGCGCATGGCCGTGGAAATGGACAGCGAACCGGCGGCACTCGGCGGATACCCCGGGGGGCAAAGCGGAAACCCAGGCTCGCCGGGATATGACGCTTTTGTGGCGGATTGGCTGGCCGGCCGCCCTTATAAACTTCTGTTCCTGAAACGCCCGGATGAAGAGCCCGATTCCATCGCGTATTCTCTGACATTTATTCCCTGACACCTATCCATGATATTTATTCCATGATATTTCCTGACAAGATGATGAGACGAGGCATGCGATGATCGTATTTCTGCTGGCTTTCACTGCGGCGCTTCTGGGGGGCTTTGTTTTTCCCTGGGGGTGGGTCGCCTTGGTGGGAATGGCATTGGGATTCTGGAAAGCCGGGACCGGAAAACCTTTCCGGATCTTTGCCCTTTCCGTTTTAGGATCGGGTCTGGCCTGGGGCGCCGTTGCGGCTTATTATCAAATAGGCAATCACGGTTTATTGGCCGCAAAAGTCGCGGTGATTTTTCATCTTCCGATTGTCGGAAACGGCGGATGTTTAATCCTGATTACGGCTGTCCTGGGAGGGCTGACGTCTGGATTCGGGACGCTGTTGGGTCTGCAGCTAAGGCCTTTGTGGAAGCGATGAACTCCTGGTTGGATTCCCGTGCTCGGGGAATGGCTTGCCCTTGGAAATGCATGGGACTGCCGTGAAAAGCTGAATTCTCCGCGAGAAGGATTGCCCCGGGAACCACGTCCAAGGCGATCGCCAAAAAAGCCACCCATCTCAATCGGACGGAAAAAATAAAGGCCACAAAATTCCAAAACAAAAGGGAAACGGCTTGTGCACATAAAATTGTGATAGACAAGGTTTCATGAATTTGCAGCCCTTTAAAGATTTTCAGCACCAAGCCCAGCGGAATCCCATCTAACGAGCCGTAGTAGGCGAAATTTTCGTTGTGCCTGGACTTCCAATAGATCAGCATCCAAAAGCACATAGACAATACTGAAAGGAGAATGGAATAAGGAAGGATTTTTCCCCATCGCCAAAGGGAAGATGGCTTTTGTCGCTTTTGTCGCTTTTGTCGGCTGGGGACCATCGGCATCTCGATTTGAATCAAAAAGGATCGGAAAAAGATCGGAAACGACCGAAAAAGACCGAAAAAGATCCCAAAAACCCTTGTTTAGTCTGAAAAATCAGTCAAACCCGTGCACTTTCAACACCTAAAAAACGCCTAAAAAAAGCAAAAGTGGCCAAAAAAACGATAATTTTTTGCCTGTTTCGAGCGAAAGTACGCATTAAACGTATAGATGTTTTGTTGCGCATTTTTTTTGGTCGACTCAGCCGATTATACAGGCTTATTTTAACTGATTTTAAAGCTTACCTGTTCCTGTACAGACTCCCGTACCTATTCCCTGCCCAATCCCCTAATCCGCTAATCCGCCGCCGCTTCGAGATTGAGACCTTTGCGAACCTCGGTCCAATAGCGCACCATCTTTTCATTGATTTCATCGCTGGCAAGTCCCTGCAGCGCTTCGCGCATGGGGCCCACCTCGACGAGGCGATTGTTCGCGCCGCCGCATTCGATAAGACCGACCGGACCGCCGGAGTAGATAAGGTTGCAGAAGTTGAAGGAACAACGGACGAAATGGCGGCCGGAAATGGCAACATTCTCCGCGATAAACTCACGGTTTTGAACGATCTCAAGACCGGGCTCCGGCCTTAGGGCGGATTCGGTGTTTTCGGACGGGGAGGATTGCTCTTCGGACATCTATCGAAATGTAATCGCCCACCGTTTTTTGGAAAGTGGATTTCGGGAAGAACGGGAATTGCCGAAATATTGAGAGAAGACCCGGGGAAAGAAATCGATTGAAACGAAATTAGGGGAACTGCCCGCCCCGCACCGCATCTATATAGGCCTTAATACCCCGCACAGATTCATCGCGCACCGAGGCGAAGGCCCGCGCGAAGGGAGGCGGCTTCAGCGAGAACCCTGTCAAATCCTGCAGCACCTGAACCTGACCTGTGGTCGCTTTGCCGGAACCGATGCCGATGGTGGGAACGGAAAGGGATTCGGTGACCTCCTTCGCCGTCTTCGCTTCCACGTTTTCCAACACCATCGAGAACACTCCGGCTTCCTGCAGGCTCAAGGCATCCCGCATGAGCTGTGTGTGGCTCTCTTCCGACGTTCCCACCTTGCGAAACGAAGTCGCGGTTTGCGGCAGGACGCCCAGATGCCCCATCACCGGAATGCCGACCTCAACCAAAGCGCGGATGGCTGCCAGCTTCGGGCCTTCGAGTTTAACCGATGTCGCCCCCAAATCCATGAAGCGCCGCCCGTTTTGCACCGCGAGTTCGGGAGTGGCGTCGGAACCGTAGGGAAGGTCCACCGTCACATGGGTTTCCGGCGCGCCGCGCACCACGGCGGACAGAAACACCGCCATCTCCTCCATGCCGACTTCCCGGGTCGAAGGCAAGCCGAGCACGACATTGGCCAGCGAGTCCCCCACCAAAATGACGTCAGCCCCCGCCGCTTCCAAAATCACGGCGTGGGGAAAATCGTAGGCTGTGGCCACCACCAGCGGCGGCGATTTCCAACCTGCGATTTCGGATGCGGTCAGCATGTATCCCCTATTTCTCGTTTTTATTCACCGGCTCTGTTCATGGTTTTCCCGCCAGAAATCCGAAAGCCTTAAAGGCAGGGTAGCAACTTTTTCCATGCGAAACCCGGAAAGCAAATCCCGCGCGGATGCCACCCCCTCGGGTTCTATTCTCAGATGCCGGCTGAAAAACCGGTAAAGAGGCGCCGGATCCGGAAACTTTTCCCGCAGCGCGCGCAGCGATTCCAAGTCCTTGGATCCGAGGTTGGATTTCGACAATTTCCCGCCCGCATCGTCAAGCACCAGAACATGATGCCAGAAGCGGGCCTTCGGGAGCGATTCCCATCCCAAAGTTTGGGCCACGCAAAGCTGCGCGCCGGTGGAAGGCATGAGATCCAATCCCCGCACCACGAAATTGATGCGCAAGTCTTCATCATCCACCACGGAGGCCAGCTGATAACTCGGATCGCCGTTTCTCTGGCGCACGATAAAATCGCCCACATCCCGGTGCGGGTGCAATTCGAAAGTCCCGCCCCCTTCATTGCGCATATGCACCCCGCCAGGGGATGGCCGAAAACGCAAAGCCACACCTGCGCCTTCCGGATCCAGATCTTGATTACGGCACGTACCGGCATATACTCCCGGCCGCCCGGTGACTTCGGCGTCCCGGCGCGTTTCTTCGCGGCTGCACCGGCACGCATACACGGATTTAGAAGCGTAAAGGGCGCTCAAGGCTTCCCGGTAGCGGCTCAGCTTCTGCCGCTGCGAATAGGCGGTTTTGAATTCCGCGGCGTTCTGCGGGCCGCCCTCCCAATCCAGCCCCAGCCAGCGCAGGGAAGCGAAAATGTCTTCCAGATATTCCTCGCGAAAGCGCGCGGCGTCAAGGTCATCGATGCGCAGGGACACGTGGCCGCCCTGGCTTCTCGCCGCAAGCCAGGTCAGCACAAACGACCAGGCGTTTCCCAAATGCAGATAACCGCTGGGCGTGGGCGCGATGCGGGTGCGTAGCCTATAACCCATAGGATAATCCTACCGGGAAAAGTCCCTACTAAGTCTCCATCAACTCATGCCACACGGCGATGGACTTCAGGTTCTTTTCGCCGCCGGCGTGAGTTCCCAAATAATGCAGCAAAAATTCCTCGGCCTGCCCAGCGTCGGCCTTGCCCAGGGAACCTGACGATTTTGGCGGTAAAGACGATTTTTCTTCTGCCGTTTGCAGGGCGTCGAGCCAGTGAACGACGTTTTCTCGCAGGGAATGGGTTGCGCTTTCCTGGCGCTGGCAACGGGAACACACGGGTCCTCCCCTGTCCATTTGAAAGGGAATTTTCGGGCCGGATACCGCCTCCCCGCAGCGGACGCAAACGCGAAATTGCGGCTGGAAACCGCACAGAGCGCAATACTTCAGCAGGAAGCCGCATAAGTTCTGTTGCAACGTCTCTCTTTCGGAAGCGGCGTTCTCGAGGCCCTCGTTCGCGGCCAGAACCAAATCGTGAAATTGCGCCGCGTCCGACTCGCTGGGAGAATATTTCAGCAGAACTTCCGCGAAAACATGGGCAAGCCCCTGTTTGACGGGGTTTTCCCGCAGACTGGAAAAATCACGCAACAGGCTTACCTCGCCTAAAAAGCGAAGCTCACTGCGCGAAAACTCCGGGAAGAGGAATTGCAGGTGCAGAACGGGTTGCAGCAGCCCGCGCCAGCGCGAGGTCGGGCGCTTGGCTCCCTTGGCCATGAGGGAAACCAGCCCGTGTTCGCGCGTAAACGCCTTGAGAATGAAGCTCGATTCTGAGAAGGCGACCTTCCGAAGCAGAAATCCCGTGTCCTTCGCCAAAACCATGGACTAAAAACGGTAGAAGATGGACCACGAAGCCGTGGCCCCGGGTTCCAGCAAAGTGTGATAGTACGGTTCAAAGGAAAAGGTCCGCGCATTGCCCCAGATGGGCAGCGAGGCCACCGGAAAATCGCAGACGACTTCCAAAGTTCCGAGCTTGGGATGCTTCTGTTCGACGCGCAGGGGATACCCGAAGCTTAGCTGCACTGGCTGAAAGAATCCCTTGTCCCAATCGTAATTCGGGTTCCGGCGCACGAATCCGTCTTCGTCCAGAGAAAAGGCGGGATTCGAAGGCAGGGAGCACTCCAGGGAAAACCGGCACAACGTTTCCACAGGAGGGAAAAAGGGATGCGCAAACCAGCGGAGAGGGACCGTCCTCTCTCCCGTGTTCATCACCTCGGTGCGGGATTCCAATTGCCGCCCCTTAAGCCGGACGCGGCGCAGAATATGCACAGCTTGATCCCGAAACGTCTGCGAAGTTCGCAGGACGACTTCCGTGGGATGCGTTTCCACGTTCCAATCCGCAAACTGCAGGACCCTGGGATTGTCCCGCACATGAAAGGGTTTCACCGGGCTTTCGCGCAGCACTTTGCCCACGCCCAGCACGCAAATCTCGTCGCCAACGCGGGCCGCGTCAGACCCCAGCGCGGTTTCGAACACTTCGGGGGCGCCCTGACCGTCGAATCCGGTGGCGGGAACCGGAAAAAAGGGGCCGGACAAAAGCGGGCCTAATTTCACGTCTTCGACCTGCCAGATGTACCCGCCCGCGCAATAGCGGCTGCCCAGTTTGTCGCGGTCCTCAAGGGGGTCCAGAATGGAAACGGTTAACAGGTCGTTTTTAAGAAGAATCATCTCTCCTAAAATGTACTTGACACACAGAAACAGGGCCGGATCGTTGTGCCGCCTGATTGAAAGAAGGCGGAGCCGCGGGTCTTTCGCTCAAGAGAAATCACGGGCACTCAACTTTGCTACTTGTTTCAAAGCAGCCTCTTCGAAAGTCTGCCGCGGTTTCAAGAACAGGCGACGCTAAATGAGGCGGGCTTAAAAAAATTCCATGAAACCTTCACTTGCCAAAAAAGTCCTCCCGGCTTTACTGTCTTTCATTCTGCCTGTCTCCCTGTTCACTTTCCTGGAATCCTGCGACACGACGGAGCCCTCTCCAAAAAATGACCTTCAGCTTTTGTTCGGAAAAAACTGGCAGCTCACTTCGGAAACGGTGAGCCCGGGGTATATCCTGTCCTACGACAGCATCATCACGAATCCCATAGCCCAAAACCGAATTGCCTCCTGTTTGCTCGACAACACCTACCAATACGACTCCAACGGCACCTGGATGCAAAACGGCGGAACCGCCAAATGCTTTAACTCGGAGCTTCCCGTCGTCACCCGCGGAACCTGGAGCGTCAATTCGACGGTCACTACGATCCTTCTAACCGCGACCTACGCGGATTCGGGCATCAGCAACGACACCACCTACTATTCCGGACTTTTGGGAGTTCCCGAAACCTTGGGCATTGAGGAAATCTCCCCCGATACCCTGAAATTGCTTACTCTGCGCATGGACCGGGACAGTCTGGGGTACAGATACCGGGACACGGTCACCACCGTTTATACCCTCCCTTAATATACCCTCCCTTAAAATAGGCGTTCCCTCGGCTATTTAAATCGAGGCCCGGAGCCTCCTTCCGACCACAGCCGTAACAACTGAAAAGGAGAGGGGCCTTGGTGATCGCCGATAGGCTTGTTTTTGAAACACCCCCTGGAATTGTCGATTGACAACTGAAAAACGACTATTATTTCGCCCCGGATATTCGCGTCCGAAAACATTCACGCCCAAAACCATTCGCAGTGGTGCGCGTCCTGGAGATCACAAGATGAGGAAAAGGCTTTTCGCCGCCCTTCGCTGGATCGAAGCAGCCAATAAAACCGCGGCCTCAAAAGTCGCCGAGCGCCCTCCAGAATTGGATCCAGATTCGGATCCGGAATGCAGACCCGAATCCGAGGCTTGGAACTATTGGCAGCACTCCGCACCTGAAGACGCCGTAACTTACGCGCAGGCCTATACACAGGCAGAGTTCGCTGCCATCATGGGCGCCGAAGAATGGTTTATGGCTTACGAAACGAATTCCGCCGGCATCCTCTGGGGGGAGGACGACGAGACCGCGACCTATTCCCTGACGCTGTCGCCGGAAGGCTTTGTCCGGATCCGATCCTACGATCTGAATCTGAACACCAAAAACGGAAGTTATTCAACCGTTGAAACGGATTCCAAAACGGGAACCTGGAAAATCGCACAGCGCATCCTGACCTTGCATCTTCCCGACGAGACTCTTGAATTTGTCGTGGCCCGGATAGAAGGAGGCGTCGCAATACTGGTGGATTCCGACGACGGTTCCTGCTCGGTTTTAATGACAGAAGGCGCCTTGAACGCAGAGCGGGAATCCCCGGACGCTTCCGAGCCAGGCGCAGGATCTAAATCCTCTAACCTCTAATCCTTCCATCCCGGGCCCCAGGCGGCCGCGCCTTCCCTGCCCTCTTTATCCGCCTTCCCCGTATTCTCCAACCCGCGGACGATGTCCTCCAAATTTTCTCCGGCCCTGGCGGCGACGTCTAATTGGCTGGAAAGAAGCCGCGACAAATCCCGGGCAAGCAGCTTGCGTTCGCGCGGATCGGATTCCCACCGCGCCGTCCATTCCTGAAAAAGAAGGGCGATTCTCTCGGCGGAGGTTTGCCCCTGATTCACCTGTTCCGACATGATGTACCTCCGCAGACTTTGACGCGCCTCTTCCACGCTGGAATTCAGATAATCGGCCAGCTTCTCCAGGGACCACTGCTCCGCGTGTGCGCGCCGCAAGTTTTCAACGGCTTCAGGGGCGACGAGCCTCCACTTATAATGGGCGGCCTTGGCCTCCACAAATTCGCGGTAGGTCAGGCCAAACACGTCCGAAGCGTAGCGGTCTTCCAGTGAAAAATTCATGGTGAGAATACCGGCAGAGCCATGACGGAGGGTCTTCCCCTAATGACTCATGGTTTGTGGGGTCAGTGGGCGGCCTCGCTGCCTTCCCCAAAGTCCTTTTCCAAATCTTCCAGAACATCGCGCACCTTGGCCTCAGTTTCCGTAAGCACGCTCTTGCACCGCTTGAGGAGTGCGGCCGCCTCGGTCACGCGCTCCGCAAGCAGATCGATGGGAACCTTGCTCTGGTCGATGTCTTCCAGAATCGCGTCCAGGCGTTCGATGGCCTCGCTGTAACTCAGGTGGTCTATCTTCATGGTTTCAACTCCTTTTGAAGCACATTGGCGTTAACATCCCCGTCGGCGAACTGGATTCGGATTTCATCGCCCTTCGCCACTTCCGCCGCCCCGCGGATCAATTTGTTTCCGGGGGAAAAGACGAGGGCAAACCCCCGGTTCAGGAGCTTCACCATGTCCGAGGCTTGAATCAGGCGATCCTTAAGCTTTAAAGCCTCTTCCTCGGATCGAGTGAGCTTTCCGGGGCCCCGCGCCAGGCCTTTGTAATTCAACCGCAGTTTGTCCCGGCTCATGCCGAGCAGGCGGACGGTTTGGGACCGAAGCGTTTTCATTTTTTCGCCCTGCTGAACGTGCCCGGACTGCTTGCCCGCCCACCACGCCTGCTGCACGGAATCCTTGCGGCTTCTGTACCGCAACTGCTCCAGGCGCTGCAATTTTTGCGGCCCGCGCAGGATCCCGGTGCTGTTCAGCCTGAGTTTTTCCCTGGAATTCTTCATGGACCGCGTGGTTGCCGCGACGGTTTTACGGGACGCTTCCGCCTGGCGCGCTTTCTCGTGCTGGGCGTGCGCGAACCACATGTTGCCCAGCGATTCCGCCAAATGAATCGCCCCGTAAACGGAATCCTGCAGCTTCCGCTTCCAGGTTTCCGTGAGGCCCGCCGAGCGCCGGCGCAGACTCGTCCAAACCTCGGCGACGCGGCTTTCGAGGAATTTCGCGCAGTCGGTGGGCGTGAGAAGATCCGAGTAGGCCACGATATCCGCGAGGGAGCGGTCGATTTCGTGGCCTATGCCGGTCAGAACCGGAACGGGGCACAGGGCGATGGCCCGGCAAATTTTTTCCGAATCGAAAAAGACCAGATCCGTCTTGGAGCCTCCGCCGCGCACGATGCAAATGACGTCCAGCGGAAGACGCGCCAAGGTTTCCAGTCCCTGCGCCACGGTGTCCTCGGTGGCGGGCCCCTGCATGCGCGCTGAGACAAAGGACACGGAGAAGGCGAAACCGGATTGCAGCAGCACCGTGGTGAAATCCTGGTAGGCCGCGGAACCGGGAGAGGTGATGAGGCCGACGCGCAGGGGAATATCCGCCAGCGTTAATTTCTTGTTGCGATCGAGAAGTCCGTCCTTTTGGAGCTTTTCCAGAATCTTTTGGCGGGTGAGGCTGAGTTCTCCCAAAGTGAAGGCCTCGTCCACGTCCACAATGCGCGGCTGAAACCGCCCGGTGGGCACGTAGAAACTGGACTCGAGAAGCAAAGAGACCTTGAGCTCGGGACGCAAAATGAACGGCGTGGGAAGACGCGCGAAACAGGCGTTGAAATCTTCCAGCTGCCGCGCCCAGATGATGACGTCCAGCACCGCCTTGGGGCGGGCATCCCCCTCGTCGAATTCGGCCAACGTCAAATAAGCCACCTTGCCGCGCACGTTGAGCTGGGTGATGACGCCCTTGACCCAGATGGTGGGAAACGCCTTGACCCGGCGCTCCACGCTCAGGTTGTATTTGCTGACGGTGCAGGGATTTTTTGAGCTGGTGTCCCCGTTTACCGGGATTTCAGGGGGAGCGGTAAAAGCCACGTTGCCAGTCACACCCGGAATTTAACAAGGGTTTGCGACCCCATTCTCATTCGAGTTAAATTGGGGTCTAACTTCACCCGGAGATTCTTCATGCCCATCGTGGATTATAAAACCTACTGCCGGATGCTCGATTCGGCCAACCAGAACAAATACGCCTATCCGGCCATCAACGTTTCCAGCATGGAGACCGCCAACGCGGCCTTGATCGGGTTCGCCGAGGCCAAATCCGACGGCATCATCCAGGTTTCCACGGGCGGAGGCCAGCACGCCTCGGGTTCAAAACTGAAAGACATGGTGCTGGGCGCGATTTCCCTGGCCAATCACGTTCAGCTTATGGCCGAAAAATATCCCGTCTACATCGCGCTGCACACGGACCACTGCCAGCCCGGAAAAGTCGACACCTTCCTGAAACCGCTCATCGCCGAAACCGAAAAGCGCCGCGCTGCGGGCGGGAAGAACCTTTTCAACAGCCATATGTTCGACGGGTCCGAGCTGCCCCTGGGCGAAAACATGAAAATCGCCAAGGAACTCATGGCGCTCTGCGCCAAGAACGAAATCATTCTTGAAGTCGAGGCCGGCGTGGTGGGCGGAGAGGAAGACGGGGTAAGCCACGAGGGCGCTCCCGCGGAAAAACTCTACAC
>Ga0206831_1098_pt1 | contig 26534 bp, 26 predicted proteins | sample Alteio_BWOrgCont_73_FD_152876 | JGI IMG/M metagenome (GOLD analysis project Ga0206831, IMG submission 152876) | Enriched cells from forest soil in Barre Woods Harvard Forest LTER site, Petersham, Massachusetts, United States -... | ecosystem: Environmental > Terrestrial > Soil > Temperate forest >...
ACGCCCGAGGCAGCGATGACGGACCGCGTATTCTCGATCAAGCCGGTTGCCAGATAATCGCTGAACTTTAATTTTTCGAGTGCGTGCGGATGACTGCTTTCGATTTGTTCATAAAATTTTGAAAACAGCGGCACTTCCGCGCGAATCAATTCGATGTCCAGCAGGCGCGCTTCGTAGCCATCGTCGAGGTCCGCGGTGTTGTAGGCAATTTCGTCCACGAAGTCGATGAGCTGCGCTTCGAGAGGCGGGCGCTGGTCCAGCAAGTATTCGCTAAGCGCGGGAAATTTCGCGGGGTCGTAATCGCGCGAATGTTTTACGATGCCTTCGCGCACTTCAAAGGTGAGGTTCAGGCCCGGAAAATCCAGGTAGCGCTGCTCGAATTGCTCCACCAAATGGAGCGCCTGCAAATTGTGGTTGAAGTTTTCCCCTTGCGGGCGAAGCAGTTCATCGAGCTTGCGCTCTCCCGCGTGGCCAAAAGGCGGATGCCCAATATCGTGCACCAGTGCCAGGGCTTCGGCCAGATCGGAGTTGAGTTGCAGGGCTCCGGCGACGGTGCGCGCGACCTGCGCGACTTCCAGAGTGTGCGTAAGGCGATTGCGGAAGTGGTCAGAATACCGAGTAGTAAAAACCTGCGTCTTGGCTTCCAGGCGGCGGAAGGCGCGGGAATGAATCACGCGGTCGCGGTCGCGCGCATAATCATTGCGGTACGGATGGCGCGGCTCGGGATACCGCCTGCCGCGCGATTTCCCCACATCCATCGCATAGGAGGCCAATGCCATGGCGCAATTCTATGCCACGGCGTGGGCGATTCCCAAGAATCGTTTGGTGAACCCGGAGCCTATTTCTGCGCGGCCTCGACGGCGGCCGGCTGTTTCAACGGCCGGACCAGAAGTGTAAGGACGAATCCTATTACCAGAAGAATAGCAAGGACTCGCAGGGGTTGATCGTAGATGTGGACCCGGCTTTCGCCTGGGGCAAGCGCAGCCTTGGCATGTTCGGAAAGCTGCGTGATGATCACCGGCCCCACCACTGCTGCGGCGCCCCACGCTGTCAGAATCCCGCCGTGAATGGCTCCCACATTATCCTCACCGAAAATGTCCGCCAGAAATGCGGGGATGGTGGCAAAGCCTCCGCCATACATGGTGAACACGATGAAGATGGCCACCTCGAAGGGGATCCATGCGCCGCTGGCGGCGAATCTTGGGATCTCCAAATAGAGCACGACCTGCACCAGAAAGAACGTCAGGTAGGTAGTGCGGCGGCCGATGTAGTCGGATAAGGAAGCCCAGAAAAAGCGTCCCCCGGCGTTAAACAGGCTGATGATCGAGACCATCACCCCGGCTTCGAGCGTAGTCTTGCGGAACAGATCCTGCATCATTGGCGAGGCCTGGGCCAGAATTCCGATTCCGGCCGTAACATTGACGAACAAGATGCCCCACAGTAAATAAAATTGCACGGTGCGCAGCGCGTCGTTGCGGCTCACGCTGCGGCTGGCGATCATCTTGTTGGTTCTTTCCGGAGGCGTCCAGCCGGCGAGTTTCCAGCCAGCGGGAGGCCGGCGAATCATTCGCGCGCCGATCATCATGATGATGAAGTAGGTTACGCCCAGAATCATTACCGTGCGGGCAACGCCAAAAAGGCCCATGAAATAGACATTCAGATAGCCCGCCAGAAACGCTCCGCCGCCGAACCCCATGATGGCCATGCCCGTGGCCATTCCGCGGCGGTCCGGAAACCATTTTACGAGCGTGCTTACCGGCGAAATATAGCCCAGTCCAGCGCCGATCCCGCCGATTAGCCCCATGCCGATCCACACCATCACGGATTGCTTGAGTGCCAGGCCGATGCCTCCGATCACCAGGCCAATGCCGAACAAAAATGCCGCAGCCGTGGCGGCCACGCGCGGGCCTCGTCGCTCCACCCAGGGCCCTCCATACGCCGCGCTCAAACCAAGCAGAACCAGCGCTGTCGTGAACGTCGTATAGGGCGGACTAAACCACCAGGGAGAATTGGGGAAAATGGCCTTGATGGGGCGGTTGAAAGTGCTCCAGGCATACACCGAGCCAATGCAAACGTGAATAATTATGGCCGAAACCGGAATCATCCAGCGACTGAAGCCAGCAGCATCCCGGGTGTTTTCAAACCCAACGGCCTGAGAAGTTGCCATGGAACGCTCCCTCTCGTGCTCGCGCACGCGACAAGGATTTTCATACTCCTGGGGGCCCTTTGGACTATTTGCGCGTCACTGATATCACGAAACCCGGAAAGAAACAAATGGCGTTTCGATGCCATCCTCAACAGCCAAAGAAATATCGTATGATCCTTCCTTATCGTCCAGAATGAACTTTCAGCTGGAGTGAATATGCAATGCTCGATTTGTGGTGGGGAGTTCAGCGAAAATTTCCGCATGGAGCAGGCAGCCGCGCAAGACAATCGATTTTTACAAAGTCCTTACATCCGTCGGACCAGGATTTTGCGAGGATATTGGCAAAGGGGGATTGTGTCCGATTATCATTTCCATATCTATTGGACTGCCCGAAAGTTTTTTGAGCCGGATGTTTTCGAGACCCGTGCCCAAGGAGTCGCGCACGCGCTAGAACTCGCCGTCCCCGGCGAGGTGTTCAATGTTAGGGAGTTTCCCGCAGACTGCCCTGTCTGTGCCCGCCGCGAGAAGTTAGAAATTCCAAACTGACCGACTACCCGATTTGTTCCAGGCGCGAATTTTTGACTGGGCAGGTGTATAGTGCATTTCGTGTAGGGCGTTCACATTGTGGAATTCCAATCAATGAATCACAGGTCTGGCTATGAAAACTAAGATTGTATTTTTATTCCTTCTTGCCCTAAGCAGCTTTGCGGTTTCTCGGCCGCTCTTGGCCCACCATTCCAGTTCGGCGTACGACATGGCTCATCCCGTCGATATGAAGGGAGTGGTGAAGAACATGGATTGGGGCAATCCACACGTGTTTATTTACATGGACATGAAGAATGAGAAGGGTGAAGTCGAGCAGTGGCGAGTCGAGGGCAACAGCCCCAACATGTTGCTGCGCGCGGGCTGGAAAAAGGAAATGATCAAGGCCGGCGATCAACTCACCGTGAATGGCGCTCCTGCAAAGAATGGAGCGAAGGATTTGCGCCTCATCAGCCTGACACTTGCAAATGGGCAAAAGCTTGACGGGCAAGGTTTCAAATAATCGAAGTCGCTTTGAAATTTTACGCGGAGTCTCCGTTGCGAAGATATTTTGTTGCCGCATTGCTGGTTACGGCGGCTGTTGCATTGCCCCTACCTTCTTTTGCACAATCCGCGCCGGTTTCGGGACCCGCAAAATCGCGCGCCGCGAATTCTTCGCCAGCAAAGTCCGCGAAACCCGATTTTTCCGGCGTGTGGTTTATCGACGAATATCACAGAAATCTACTGCCCAAGGAAGATCCGCCATTCCAGCCGTGGGCCGAGGCGCTGTTCCAGCAGCGCCAACAGGAAAGCGCGAACCGCACTCCCGACCACGGGCCGGACCCTGCGGAGCGATGCATCCCGCCCGGCATTCCTCGCGAAATGCTGCAGCCGTTTCCGTGGGAAATCGTGCAGGCGCGCGACCGGGTGATCATGATTTTCGAGTATCAGTCCCTGGTGCGCCAAATTTTCACGGACGGGCGCGGACATCCCAAGGATCTGGAGCCAACGTACATGGGCAACGCCACCGGAAAATTTGAGGGAGACGCGTTGGTCATCGACACAGTCGGTTTCAACGACAAGACCTGGCTGGACCCCATGGGCCTTCCGCATTCCGACGCCATGCATGTCACCGAACGCATTCGCCGCGTGGATCACAACACGTTGGTGGACGAATACACCATCGACGATCCAAAGGCATACACCAAGCCGTGGAAAGCGCAGCGAACCTTTCAACTAAAGCCCGATTGGCAAATTCAAGAATACGTCTGCGCGGAAAACAACAACGTTAAGTGAGGCCTTTCCGTCGCAGGCGATTCCGTTTGGTTCCCTCTTGAGCTAACGCATGCCCGCCCCAAAAACGGGCGGCTTCTACGAAAGCCAAAGCAAGACAAGACGGTTTTGTAGCGGCCGGTCCGTCCCGTTCACGGAGAACGTTCTCGGTGAACCGCGTTTTTCGGGACGGACCGGGCGCTTTCATGATCGTAGCTGATTCGCTTCCCAGAGTTTCTTGTGGTTGAAACACTGAACAGCTCTGTCTTAAACTAAAACTCCAGATGATTCTAAGGCGCATCTTCGCGTGCTCGATCCTGGCGCTGCTGCTCTCGGCGTGCTCGCTGGGCGCGGCATGCGATGTCTCCTGCGCGTTCGCTTCGATGAGCTCGGATTGCCATTCGGAGCAGGCGAGCAGCGAAGCCTCAGCGTCCGGCGGCATGAGCATGGCCGGAATGGCCATGGCCGGAATGACCATGCCGGAAATGGGCGGCGGCCAAGACCAGCAAGCGAATTCCGCAATTTCGGGAACCATGGCGCGCCACATCTCCATTGGCGAAATGGGACCTTGCGAAAAGCAGGCCTGCGACAGCAGCTCCACCGCGTACGCAAAATCGAACAGTTCCGGCACTGTAAATTCCCATTCGATTCCAGCGGCGATTCAAATTCCACGCGCCGCGGCTGCTCCGCCCCATTTTCAAGATGCGCGAGGAAACACCGGTTCCCATCTTCGTCGTAACAGAAATCCCTTCCAGCTAAACCTGCGCGTCTAGATTCCTGCCAATTTCCTTCTCTCCGTTTTTCTCTGTGATCTCTGTGTCCTCTGTGTTGAAAGCCTTCTCGCGGCTACAGCAAAGCGTTTAACACAGAGAGCACAGAGGACACAGAGAACACCCGGATAATTCAATCGATGATTTAAGAAATATCTTTGGGAGAAATTGTTTATGCGGCATTGGGTGACGATATTTGCTTTGCTTCTGGCATTTCCGGCGCTCGTCGACGCGCAGCAAGACGGCAAGAAGGACGACGATATGCCAGGCATGCCCGGCATGAGCGCCGCGCAAATGCAGGGAATGAACATGGGAGGAAGCGATTTGATAACCATGCATCCCGAAACGTTCCCGCAGGAAATCGTGCGCCACGCCGGATCGGGCACCAGCGCCGAACCCGATTCCACTCCTGTTCCAATGCTGATGACCACGAAAGGCAAGTGGGCGTTGATGTTTCACGCCAATGTGTTCGTGCTGGACGAGCAGCAATCGAGCCCGCGCGGCGAAGACAAATTTTTCTCCACCAACTGGTTCATGGGCATGGCGCAGCGCCCCGCCGGGCCGGGCGTATTCACGGCGCGCGCCATGCTCAGTCTGGAGCCCGCCACGATTACCGGACGCCAGTACCCGCTACTGTTTCAGCAAGGCGAAACAGCCTACGGAAAGCCCATCGCCGATGGGCAGCATCCGCATAATTTCTTCATGGAACTGGCCCTGCTGTACGATTTGAAATTAGGGAAGGATGGACTGCTGTCGTTCTACGCCGCGCCCATCGGCGACCCGGCCATGGGGCCGATTGCCTACCCGCACCGCACATCCGCCTCGGAAGATCCGCTGGCCACGCTCGGCCATCATCAGGAGGACTCCACGCACGTGGCCCAGGACGTGGTGACCATGGGCGTTACATATCGCATCGCGCGCATCGAGGCTTCCGGTTTTCATGGGCGCGAGCCCGGCGAAAATCGCTGGAATATCAGCCAAGGGAAAATCGATTCGTGGTCAACTCGCCTGACTTTACAACCGGGGAAAAATTGGAGCGGGCAATTTTCCTATGGCCGCATTGCGAGTCCAGAAGCCCTCTTCCCCAGCGAAAACCAGGAACGCATGACCGCGTCGATCCTATACAACCGCCCGTTGCGTAACGGCAATTGGGCCAGTTCGCTGATTTGGGGGCGCACGAAATCACTGCAGGACAATTCCATTTTCGACAGCTATACACTGGAATCGACGCTGCGCTTTCGGTCGCGCAATCATGCCTGGACGAGAATTGAGAATGCCGAACGCTCGAACGAATTGTTGCTTGGCGAGAGTGTCCTTCCGCCGAATTTCCAGGAGCAGCCGATTGCAAGAGTTCAGGCTTACACAGTGGGCTACGATCGCGATATCGACTTGATTCCGCACGTTGCTTCCGCCATCGGCGCGCAAGTGACGGTTTATGGAGTCGGAGAGAACTTAAACCCAGCGTACGGCTCGCACCCCGCGGGAGTGGCCGTGTTCCTGCGTATTCGCCCATTTTCAGGTCAGGAGAGATAACAGCCTGGTGCTAATCAATGGCGGGCTCAGCTTTTGGCGTTGAGCAGTTCCAACCCCTGGTCGGCTTCCGAGGCTGCGGCTGGAAATTCCTGTTTCACCTGATTGTATAGTTTGCTGGCCTGCGCGGGATCGGATTTGCGGTAGTAGTTCGCCAGGGCCAGCATGGACATGGCCTTGGGAACGAATACGCTGGGCTTGTCCGAAAGCTGCTTGTACAGATCCACGGCCTGCGAACCTTTGTTTTCACTTAGGTAAACCTCAGCCATCTGGAACTTGGCGAGGCTGGCCAGGTTTTCGTCGCCGCCTGAGATCACTTGATTGAGATTTTTCTCCGCGTCCGCATACTGCTTCAGTTGGACCTCGGAAAGCGCCGCGTAGTACTCCGCCATTTGCCCAGGCTTGGTGCGGCCGTATTGGCCCGCGATGGTCAGAAAATTTTTGTTGGCATCGGTAAATTTATTCTTTTCGTCGAGGTAGGTGACTTCCGTAGGGTCGACGGGTTCTCCGGCGGTCCGAATGCGCGCCTGGAAAATTCTCAAGGCGTCGTCAAGCGCCAACGAAGCTTTCGCCGTTTGCCTGGCGGCGTAGGTGTTCCAACCAAACACCGCCAGCGCCACTACCAGCGCCGCCGCGATCACGATCCACAATGCCTGCTGATGCGAAGCGACCGATTCGACGCCCGAGACCAGCTTCTCCCGGATTTCGTCCTTCTTCAGGTCCTTGCGCAAGATATGCTGCGCCACAGAGTCATTCCTCCAATTCGATTTGAGCCCTGAATCTTAACACGAATTTGACTGCCTTGGTCTGCCGGCCGGAAAAGCGAAAGGGCCCTGTCCGGTTGCGGCGGACAAGGCCCTCAGAACGCGTGTATCCGACTAGGAAGCAGCCGTGACGCTTTCCGCCTGATAGCCTTTGGGTCCTTGTTTGACCTCAAACTCGACCATCTGGCCTTCGTTCAGTGTCTTGTAACCGTCCATTTGAATGGCGGAGAAGTGCACGAACACGTCTTCGCCCGACTGGCGCTGGATGAATCCATAGCCTTTTGACGCATTAAACCATTTCACTACACCTTGTTCTCTGCTCACCTTCTTACTCCTCTATCGCGAGCGGTCGCTGTTTGCCGGGCGTAACACCAGTCGGTGATAGATTTTCGTCCGCGGTTGCCGGTTGCCTTCCCTTGCCCATCCTGGATACCAGGCGAGGGTGCTGGGCGTAGCGGGCCTTCGAACACCTACGGAATTACTGGACCCACAAAAGCGGGCCATGAATACAACAAAATTTCTTCGCTGTCCAGAAAATTTCCCGTCATGGGAAGGGTTCCAGGCGAGCAGCCATCGTGGAGATTAGACGCCCGCGCTTGACTTGATGAAATGTTGGGAAGGAATGTCGTGAAAATCCGGTTGAAACTAGAAGCTGGCAACCGCCTGCGCCTCTTCGGTGTGCGTGTCAAACACCGTGTATAACCGGGTGACTTGAAGCAAATCGGTGACCTTCTTATTGACATTCAACAGCTTAATTTCCCCGCCCTCGTTTTTCAAGAAACGATATCCACTGACCATTTCGCCCAAGCCGGAGCTGTCGATGTAGCTGATCGCCCCAAGATTGAGCACAATTTTCTTGCGGCCTCTGGCGACATTCTCGTGAATCAGATCGCGCAGCAAGGCGGTGCCTTCGCCCAGCGTGATCCGCCCATCCATGTCGATCACCGTGACGTCTCCGACTTCATGGCTGGCCGCTTTGAAACTCAAAAGAAAACCTCTCCGGTGTGAATTTTCTGCGGCCCGAGCGAAACGTACAAACAGGTTTTGCCGTTCGGCGGGGAACTTAGCGCTTGTGGAGCTTGGCCATGACCACTTCGGCGCCGCCGGCCGCGCTGGAAAGAACGGCGACCTCATCCATGAATGCCTTCATCAACAGGACGCCGCGGCCGGAATCGCCCAGAATATTCTCACCGTCGCGAGGATCGGGCACTTCCTCGATGCGGAAACCCGCGCCTTGATCCACAACATGAATCACCAGTTTTTCTTCGTGCATCTCGAAGGTCACGTGGATTTTTCTCTCGCGGCGCTGCTCATTTCCATACTCGAAGGCGTTCATGACGCCTTCATGCACGGCCAGACCAATCTTGTATTGATCGTCCTCGTCAAACCCGGCTGCTGCAGCCATACGCGTGCCCATCTCTTCGGCGAGAGCAATGCTCTCGACCAACGTTTCCAGAATGACTTCAATCCGCTGTGGCTTCGAGGGCATGCAGCTATTTGACCCGCCTTGGAACCTGTATGGGTAACATAGCGCCAACCAGCAAGTCAATCCAAGACATGGACATAGGATTCGGGACGTCAGCACTGCGCGGTTTGCAGCGGACCCGCGAGTCAAAGAATGGTAACTTTAAAAGTTCGGGGTGCTCATGAATTCGTACCTATTGCTGATCGCGGCCGCGCTTGGGGCCGGGCTGATTAACTCCGTCGCGGGAGGAGGCATGTTCCTCACTTTCCCCGCGCTGGTGTTTACGGGTGTGCCGTCGATCATCGCCAATGCCTCTAGCACCGTGGCACTGGTTCCAGGAGTCCTTGCAAGCGCGGGAGCTTATCGCAACGATTTCCGCAAATCGCTAAATTTTCCGTTTTGGCCCTTGCTGATTGTGAGCCTGGCGGGCGGCATTGTAGGCGCGCTGCTTTTGCTCTATACGCCGCAGAGCACATTTGACTCGGTAATCCCCTGGCTGCTGCTGGTGGCAACGCTGTTGATCGCCTTTGGCCCACGCATTTCGCCTCTACTGAAACGCGTGATTCACATTGGCCCCGTGACAGTCGTGGTCATTCAGTTTTTCATCGCCATCTATGGAGGCTATTTTGGAGGGGCAATCGGCATCCTAATGCTGGCTACCTGGACGGTGTTCGGACTGACGGACATCCACGTGATGAATGCCAATCGGACGATCATGGCCGCGGCGGCCAATAGCATCGCTGCCGTGTTATTCATTTTTGCCCACAAAATCTGGTGGCCGCAAACGCTGGTGATGCTGCTGTTCTGCAGTCTCGGCGGGTATTTCGGAGTCATCGCGGCCAAGAAAGTGCGCCCGAGCTACGTGCGCGTGTTTGTGATTGTGGTCAGCGCCAGCATAACCGTGGCGTTCTTTTTGCGAAGGCACTAGGTTTTCGTGGCATAGGCTTCAGCCTGTGCGGGTTTAATTCTAGCAAGGACTAAAACCGCACAAGCTAAAGCCTATGCCACGTTACGCTACGAAGCTTTCTGTTTCGCGTACACCAGAAAATCCTCGTAAGGCCCCTTGAAATCCTCGACGTGGCCGCCTTTGCATTGCCAGATGCGCGTGGCTACTTCGTCGATGACATCGTGATCGTGCGTGACGAACAGCACGGTACCGGGATACTTCTGAAGGGAAATGTTCAGCGCATTGATGGCTTCCAGGTCCAGGTGGTTGGTGGGCTCGTCGAACACCAGGACGTTGGGTTTTTGCAGCATCAGCTTGCAGAAAATCAAGCGCGCCGATTCGCCTCCGGAAAGTGCGCGCGTGGATTTCTCGGCGTCCTCCCCACTGAAAAGCATCTGGCCCAGCACGGCGCGCAACTCCTGCTGCGAGGCCTTGGGATCGAACTGGTGCAGCCATTCGACGACCGTGGTGTCCTTGGCGATGGTGTCCGTGGTGTCCTGCGCAAAATAACCGACGGTAGTTTCGTGGCCCCACTTGACGTGGCCGCCATCGACCGGAAAATGGCGGTCCGCGTCATCGATAAATCCGGTGGCGTTGCGAATCAGCGACTTGATCAGCGTGGTCTTGCCGGAACCGTTGCGGCCGATGACTGCGATTTTCTCCCCGCGCTCCACGTTGGCCGCGAACTTCTCGATCACCTTGTGGCCGTCGTAGGACTTCGACAGTCCCTTGAACTCCAGCGGATGCCGCCCGGAGGGTTTTACGATTTCAAAGCGAATGTAGGGCCGCGCAATGTTGGAGCGGGCCAACTCGGATGTCTGGATGCGCTCCACTTCTTTCTTGCGCGAGGTCACCTGCGAGGAGCGCGTGCCGGCCGAGAAGCGCGCGATGAATTCATTGAGCTGCGCGATTTTCTTTTCGCGCACGGCGTTGTCGGCCTCGATGCGCGAACGGATTTGCGTTTTGGCCAGAACCATTTCGTCGTAGCCGCCCGTGTACATGATTACTGTTTGATAATCAATGTCGGCGGTGTGGGTGCACACGCTGTTCAGAAAATGGCGGTCGTGCGAAATGACGATCAGCACGCCGGGATACTCGTGCAGATAATCCTGCAGCCAATGCACGGAATCGAGGTCCAGGTGGTTGGTGGGCTCGTCCAGCAGCAGCGCGGCGGGATTGCCGAAGAGCGCCTGCGCCAGCAGCACACGGACTTTTTGGCCGCCCTGCAGCTCGCTCATCTTGCGCTCGTGCAGCGTGGATTCCACGCCCAGCCCGTCCAGCAGAATGGCCGCGTCGGCCTCGGCGGTGTAACCGCCCTCGTCGCCGACCACGCCTTCCAGTTCGCCGAGGCGCATGCCGTCCTTGTCCGTCAGCTGTTCGTGCGGCTTGGCGTACAGGATGTCTCTCTCCTGCAGAGCCTTCCACAACGGGCCATTGCCCATGATGACTGTGTCGATGACGCGAAATTCATCGAAGGCAAATTGATCCTGCCGCAAAATGCCCAGCTTCTTTGGCCGCGAGACGGACCCCTTGGTCGGCTCAATATCGCCTTCCAGAATTTTCATCAATGTAGTTTTGCCGGCGCCGTTCGGGCCGGTGATTGCGTAGCGGCGCCCTTCGAGGAACGAGCAGGTGACGTCCTCGAACAGCACCCTCGCGGCGTAGCGCATAGTGACGTTATTTAGCGAAAGCATATCTCTTCATTATAACCAAAAATCGCCGAGCGTGCTTGCCGACCAAGGCTGCGCGAGCGTATTCTGGACCCTAATGAAACATAGGACCGTCGGAAATTCCGAATTAGTCTACCCGCGGGAGATGATTGGATTATGAACAAACATACATTGGGTTGCCTCTTTGCAATCGTTCTCGCGGCTGGCCTTACCTCGGCAGGACAATCGGAAAACAGCAAAGCAGGTTCGTGGTCCGGCGTCATCATCAACAATACGTGCACCGTGGACGAGGCCTTTGGCGAGGCGCCCAAGTGCACAGTCGAGGCGCCCGGCGCGGCCCTGGCGTTGTATGACGACACCATCCGGCAAGTTTATGCACTCGACCCGCAGGATCAAGCCAAGGGCCACCTAGGAGACAGCGTCACGGTGCAAGGGACTTTGCAAGGGAACTCCATTCGTGTTGCTTTCCTGCAAATGTTTGCCGAAGTGGGGCTGCGCGCTGGACAAAAAGCTCCCGACTTTTCGGCGCCCGATCAATTCAGAAAAATGCAGACTCTGGAATCGCTGAAAGGATCGAAGGGAACCGTTCTGCTGTTCTATCGCTCCGCCGATTGGTGCCCCTACTGCAAAGGCCAGCTCATTCAGTTGCAGGCGGCCAAGAAGCGTTTCGAGGAGCAAGGGATCAAGCTGGCTGGCGTCAGCTATGACAGCGTCGAAATCCTGAAATTTTTCTCTGACCGCCGCAAGATCGAATTCCCTCTTCTTTCCGATCCCGATTCCAAAATCATTCGTATGTACCAGGTATTGAACTCGGAGGCCATTGGTCCGAATGCTGGGATGGCGCGGCCGGGATACTTCTTTATCGATCCAAAGGGCAACATCCGCGAGAAATTTTTTGAAGCCAAGTATCGCGAGCGGCTGACGGGAAATACGGTGCTCTCCAAACTGTTTCCGGAACTTGGCGAGGAAGTGAGCGACACCGTGGAAGCACCGCATTTGCAGTTGCGCGTGGAACAATCGGACCGCATGGCCGTTCCCGGGAATCTCGTGACACTGACTGCCGACGTACAGCTTCCGCCCGATGTGCACGTGTATGCACCGGGAACCAAAGGATACAAAACCGTCAAGCTGGCCATCGATCCGCTTCCCGATTTTGTGTTAAAGGAGGCCAGCTATCCCTCCGCGAAAACTCTGTATCTGCCCGCCATCAAAGAGAGCGTACCTGTTTTTGAAGGGGACTTCCGAATCCGGCAGGAGCTGAAAGTAAACTCCACTGCAGAGTTCAGCGGTGCGCTGGGAGCGGACGGGAAAAACGTCACGGTCAAGGGGAGCCTGCAATACCAGGCCTGCGACAGCAAGATTTGTTACTTGCCGACCTCCGTACCTGTCGAGTGGCATCTGCAAATCGTGCCGCTCGATCGACAGCGCGCCCCGGAGGATATTCGCCACAAGTAAGTCAAAATCTTTAACACGGAGAACACTGAGAAAAACAAGAGAGGGAATGGAGAATTATCGAAGACCACTCGATTCTCTCCGCTCTTCTCCTCTTTTCTCTGTGTCCTCTGTGTTAAATTTTTTTGTTTTTTTTAGGCCCAGTAGGTGCGATCCAAAGTGCGGTATTGAATAGCCTCGCCGAGGTGGCGCGTCTCCAGGCTTTCCGAGGCGTCCAGATCGGCGATGGTGCGCGCCACTTTAAGGATGCGGTCGTGCGCCCGCGCGGAAAGTCCCAGACGCCCGATGGCGTTCTCCAGCATCTTTTCGCCTTCCTCGCTGATGGCGCAATGTTTGCGAATCAGCTTGGGCGGCATCTGCGAATTGGAGAATATTTTGCGTTCGCCGGAATATCGTTTGCACTGGCGCTGCCGGGCGCGCAATACGCGTTCGCGAATCGCCGCGGAGTCTTCGGTAGTTCCGTTGCCGCGCAATTCCTTATATTTCACGGCGGGCACTTCGATGTGGATATCGATGCGGTCGATCAAGGGCCCCGAAATTTTCGAGACGTAGCGCTGAATTTGCGGCGGCGAGCAGTGGCACTGCCGCGTGGGATCGCCGAAAAATCCGCACGGGCAGGGATTCATGGCAGCGGCGAGCATGAAGCGCGCCGGAAACGTAATGGAAGTCGCGGCGCGCGAAATCGTTACTGCGCCTTCTTCAAGCGGCTGGCGCATCACTTCGAGTACGTTGCGCTCGAACTCCGGCAATTCATCGAGAAAGAGCACGCCGTTGTGCCCCAACGAGACTTCGCCCGGCCGCGGAATCGCGCCGCCGCCAATCAGCCCCGCGTCGCTGATGGTGTGGTGCGGCGCGCGAAACGGCCGCGTGCCCACCAGCCCGCGCGCGTCGTCCAAGAGTCCCGCAACGCTGTGAATGCGCGTGGTTTCGATGGCCTCCTCGAGCGACATGGGCGGCAGGATGGTGGGGATGCGCTTGGCCAACATTGTTTTTCCCGCGCCGGGCGGCCCGATAAAAATAATGTTGTGCCCGCCGGCGCAGGCAACCTCCAGCGCGCGCTTGGCAGCCTGCTGCCCGCGCACGTCGCGCATGTCCACGGCATATTGCGAAGCGTCGGCCAGCATGGTGCTGGCATCCACGCGCGTCGGAGTAAACGATTCCGGCATGTTGACGAGGTCTACGGCCTGCGGCAGCGAGCGAACCGCAAACACGTCGATCCCCTCAACCACCGCAGCTTCGCGCGCGTTGGCTTCCGGCACCACCACGGCCTTGATCTTGTGCTCGCGCGCCGCCAGCGCCGCGGAGAGAGAGCCGCGCACCGAACGAACCTGCCCATCGAGCGAAAGTTCGCCGAGAAAAATGTATTGATCTAACTGCTTGCCGAAGAACGCGCCTTCGCAACCCAGAATCGAAAGCGCCATGGGCAGATCGAGCGCCGAGCCTTCCTTGCGAATATCGGCGGGCGCCAGATTGACGGTGACGCTCTGCAGCGGGAACTCGTGGCCGCAATTTTTTAGCGCGGCCTTGATGCGTTCGCGGCTCTCCTTCACGGCGATGTCCGGCAGGCCAACGATGTTGAAATCGCCGGGCTTGCCCGAGCCCACGTCCACCTCCACTTCCATGAGGTAGGCATCGATGCCAAACACCGCGGCGCTGAAATTTTTGAAGTGCATGTGTCACCGGAAGTGACAACTTCCAGAGGGCGCAAGAGTAACTCAAATGCTACTTCCGCGCTAGTGCAAGAGTGGGATGCCTTGGATGGCGCTCAATGCGCAGGTAAACGTAAAAACTATTGTGATTTGGCCTCACTCGCGTGGGCGGAAAGGTACGGCTTGAAATCATTCCATACTCGATTGACAGACTTGGGGTCCAATTCTTTCGATTCCGCCTTTTCAGGATCTTTTTCGGAAAAAATTTGCAGCGTGACCTTGCCACAGGCGGGAGAGATGGCCTCCGCAGGATAGGTGTAGATGCCCACGTACGTTGCATCGGTAACGTTCACAAACGAGTCGTGTGCGTTGATCACCGTGGCGGCCTTGCCCGGCTGGATCGGCTCCACTTCCTTTGCGCCGCACAGAAGCTTCATCCTGTAAAAGTCGGTCCTGAATTTCATGCGTGCTCCGCCCGCGTAGGTCACGATCGCTGGGGCCAATTCCCTGCCCAATTCGGACACAAAGGTCTCGCGCAATTGAGGCGCGGCTTGCACGTGCAACACCGGCTTGTAGTCGCCAATGTATTCAGCCCATTCGTGCAAGTCCTGCATGGGCTCGAACGTGTTTTGGCCGGACTCGCCGCGCTTCCTGGTTCTCTTCCCTTTCTCACGCTCGGCGGTGCGGTCCACTTCCCCGTCAACTTCATACTGCAAGACAGGAGTGATGAGGGCCACGTCAAATCCACCCATGGTGAAAACATAGGGCTTTCTGTCAAATTTGACGGGTTTGGCCATTTCTTTCAGGGAGTCCAGCGGATAGGGATCGATTGGTTCCACGGGCAGCAGCTTTGCGCTGGGAAGCGAGGCGTCCTTCATTTTCTTTCGAGCCTGTGCAAGCACCGGCAGGGTCTGATCGATCCGGATAATGCCCGCAACACCTGGTCCGTTTCCCCCAGGCACCAAAAATGCCGTGATACCGATTACTTCGCCGAGCGAATTGAAGAGCGGGCCGCCGGAATTGCCGTGATTGATGTTCACGTCGGAAATGATGGCGCGCGCTTCGACCTTGCTGACGATGCCGCTGGTAATGATTTTCTTCAGGCCCAAGGGGCTGCCAATGGTGAACACCTTCTCGCCCTCGACGGCAATTGGGTGGCCTTCCCGCACATCGGCGATTGGCGCGGCCGCAGCCTCAGGAAAGGCGCTGAGATCGGCATAGAGCACGGCTACGTCCCGGCCCGCGTCAAACGACAGAACTTTCGCCGCAACTTTCCGCTTGGCATCGAATTGAACGGCCACTAATTCTGATGGCCCGATCACATGCTGGTTGGTCATGATCAGGCCGGAGGAATCCACGATGAAACCGGTGCCCGAGCCGATTTCACTCCACACGGTTACCACCGATTTTTGATATTTCTGAAACATCAGCGTCAAGTCATCCGAATTATTCTTGGGATCGACGGGATGGCGGTCGGCTTTTTTGGAGTTGTCGTTGCTCAGGTCCACCGAAACCTTTTCGCCGCTGGCATTGACCTCCAAATCCCATTCATAGTGTTGCCCGGCAAAGTCCACGCCCTGAGGAGTGCTCAATCTGTATTTTCCGGGCGCTGCCTGAAACTCGGCATCGCCGCTGAAAGCGGTTTTTGCTTCCTGCGAATGAGCGGTCGTGTTTGTAACTGCGGATAGTAGGAGCGTGAGATGCGGCACGGGTTTCTGATTCAAATCCTTGTCCACCAGAATGACGCGCACAATTATTTTTGTGGTCTCCGTTTGCGAGCGAAGAGACACGCACACAATTAGGAGAGACATTGCTACGAACAGAATTTTATTCATTGCCCGGACCTCGAGACACACGTCAGGTCCTGGAGAGGAGGGGCCAAGTTTCGTCCCAAGGAACGAGATTGTCAACTGCATTTGGCCAACATTCGATTAACGAATTTGTTATCAGCTAATTGTCTGATAAAAAGACGCTTAAAACTCGTGCAAGAATTGCCGGGGGCGCTTACCGCACAGCACGGATAGGCAAGGCTTTCCTTTGCCCGGAAGCTCTCCTATAGTGAACTGCGGCGTCGGGTCAGACGGTCCCTCCGACCGCGAAAGGAACCTCCATGCTGATTGGCCTCATCGTTCTTGTGGTAGCCGTGGTGATGTACCTGATGCTCACCTACAACGGCCTGGTGCGCTTGAAGGTGACCTGCGACAACGCCTGGTCGGATATCGACGTGCAACTCAAGCGGCGCTACGACCTGATCCCCAACATTGTGGAAACCGTGAAGGGCTACGCCGCGCACGAAAAGGGCACGCTGGAAGGCGTCGTGGCTGCCAGAAATCAAGCCATGTCCGCGCAAGGCCCGGCGGCCAAGGGTGAAGCCGAAGGCATGTTGACCGCCTCGCTGCGGCAAGTCTTTGCGCTGGCCGAAGCCTATCCGCAATTGCGCGCGGTCGAAAGCTTCACGCAATTGCAGGCCACTCTCAATCAAATTGAAGACACGGTGCAAAACGCGCGGCGCTACTACAACGCCGTGGTGCGCGATTTCAACACCATGATCGAACAGTTCCCTTCCAACATCGTAGCGGGCATGGGCAATTTCAAGGAGCGCGAATTCTTCCAGATCAGCGCACCGGCCGAGCGGGAAGTGCCCAAGGTCAGTTTCGGCGCGCCGGGCGCATAGCCGCAATGGCATCCCCTATGAGCAATCGTGAACAAACGCAGCTTGTGCGGCTGAAGCTTGCCTGTAGCGCCCGCCTTCAGGCGGGCATCTGGGTGAAGGCGCAGTGCCCGCCTGAAGGCGGGCGCTACACGCTGGGCGCTATGCGCAAGCTTTTGCTGCGCGCGTCCGTGCTGGCAATTCTTGCGATTGCGCTGGCCACGACCGTTTCCGCGCGGCAGCTTAAAATTGAAAAATTTTCCGCCGAAATTATCGTGCAGCCGGATTCCTCGCTGGACGTGACCGAAACCATCGAAGCGAATTTCATCGGCGTGTGGCACGGCCTGTACCGCACCATCCCCGTCGAATATGTGACCCCGCAGGGATTCAATTATTCGCTCTTCGTGAAGCTCGATAGCGCAACCGACGCCGCGGGCCAATCCTTAAAAGTGGAATCCTCGCGCGAAGGCCACTACCTGAAGTGGAAGATCTACATCGACGATGCTACCGACGTGGACCGCACCATTCACCTGCACTATCTGGTTCACAACGGTTTGAAATTTTTCGAGGATCATGACGAGCTGTATTGGAACGTGACCGGCGACGAGTGGGACGTCCCCGTGGGCAATGCCAGCGCGCAAATCCTGCTACCACCGGGTGTCACCGGCGTGCGCACCAATGAATTCACCGGCGCATACGGTTCGCGCGCGCAGAACGCCGAAATTTCGACCTCGGGAAGTACCGTGGAAGTATCCATGACGCGGCCTCTCTCGTTTCGCGAGGGACTGACGGTTGTGGTTGGCTGGGATAAAGGTTTCGTGAAAGAGCCCGGCGCGAGTGACGCAATCGAACAATTTTTGGCCAGCAATTGGCCGCTCTTTTTCCCCATCCCGGTATTTCTGGTCATGTTCTGGCTGTGGTCCACGCGCGGGCGCGACCCGCGTGTCGGTCCGGTCGCCGTGCAATATGCGCCGCCGGATGGATTGACGCCTGCGGAAGCGGGCACGCTGGTGGATGAGCAGGCAGCCATGCGGGACATCACCGCCACCATCGTGGACCTCGCGGTGCGCGGATACCTGGCCATCGAAGAAAAAGAAAAAGCTGGAATCATGGGAATGCTCCACGCCAAGGATTATGTCTTCCACATGAAGATTGGCCCCAACGATTGGACCAGCCTGAAGGCGCATGAACGGGCGCTGCTCGGGGGAATTTTTGCCTTTGGCGGGCAAAGCGATGTGCAACTCTCCAGCCTGCAAAATGTTTTTTACAGGAATCTTCCCGGCATCAAGGGCAACATTTTCGACGAGTTGATGGCGCGGGGATATTTTCTGCACCGGCCCGATTATGTGCGCGGCGGATATATCAGCGGAGGAGTGGTCGCCGGCGTCCTCACAGTTTTCCTGGGCATCTCCTTGTCCCAAAGAATGGGAATGGCGCCGGCTCCATTTATTCTTGCAGGCATTCTTAGCACCGCGATTATCGCTGGATTTGGCTGGTTCATGCCGGCGCGCACCGCCGATGGAGCAAAAGCCCTCGCCGGCGTGCTGGGCTTTGAGGATTTTCTCTCCCACGTGGAAGCCGACCACATGGACCGCGTCAGCCAGACTCCGGAAACCTTCGAGAAATTTCTGCCCTTCGCCATGGCCCTGGGCGTGGAAAAGAAATGGGTGGGGGCATTCAAGAATATTTATTCTCAACCGCCCTCGTGGTACCAAGGCAATTACGCCGGCGGCGCTTTTTATCCCATCATGTTCATCAATAGCCTGGACAATATGACCGCCAATGCCAGCTCCATAATGGCTTCGGCGCCGCGCAGCAGCGGCGGTTCCGGCTTCGGTGGCGGCGGTGGTTCGGGCGGTGGAATGGGCGGCGGTGGCGGAGGTGGGTTTTAGTAGCACAGGCACTCTGCCTGTGCGCTTTTCTAAACATTAAGCGCATCCACACAGTTATCTATTGCAAAAAATCGCACAGGCAGAGTGCCTGTGCTACTTAATCCTATTGCCTGCTGGAAATCTCTTCGATGCGCACAACGATGTTGCGGCCGCTTTCTTTCCGATAGCTCACGCGCACTTCGTCCCCAAGCAAAACTCCACGCACAGGCGCGCTCAACAAAAACACATTGGCATCACCATTCAAATCCGAGTTAGGCGATAGCAGGAGTTGATCGTCAGTTAGAGACTCTACGCGCCCTGTGGCTACTCCGCCATTCCCTCGATCCTCTGGAATTGATTTCAGATTTCGCCACCAACCATGCTCGCGAACAGACTCCGCGTGCAAATGCCCGCGCCACGAACCCATCACATTCGCGCGATTGATATAACCAACCATCTTCTGAGCATCGTTGCGGTCCACTACCGGCAGGCGTCCTATATTATTCTCCAGCATTTTCGTTACCGCGTCGAAGACGCGTTCGTCGGGATAAGCGACCACCAGCGAGCGCGCGCCGGCGTCGAGCACACTTGTCCCGCCCTCGGGATCGGCTTGCAGGGCGCGCAGCAAATCTCCCTGCGTGACGAGGCCTTGCAGGCGGCCCTCGGAATCCACGATAGGCAACGCATGGTGGCGCGAATTTTTCAGATCGCCGATCGCAAATCGGTCGGCTGCTTCGCGGACACTCTCTTCCGGCAGGACCGTGACAACATCTCGAACCATGACGTCCGCAACCTTGAGCTGCTTGAGCGAATTGGCCTCGTAATCCTGTCCCGCGCCAAAACCCATCCTGGCCAGCTTCTCGGTCATGATCGAGTGCGGCATATAACGCACGGCAATGGCATCGGCCACCACGCACACCAGGATCACCGGCGCGACGGCGTGAAAATCGTGCGTGGTTTCAATCGCGCAGACCAGAAACGTAAACGGCGCTCGCGCGCATGCGCACAGCAGCGCCCCCATGGCCGCCACGGCATAGGCGCCCGCGGAGAGATGCGCGCCGGGAATTGCGTAGTTCACGGACATTGCAAAGGTACTGCCAATCGCCGCGCTCATCATGAACATCGGCGCGAGTGTGCCGCCCGAGGTGCCCGACCCAAGCGAAAGCAGCACAACGGCGGCCTTGAAAATCAGCAGCAGCAGCACCGCTGTGAATGCCAGGCGCACATTCAAGACGTCCACGATGGTCGAGTAGCCCGGACCAAACACGCGTGGGAAAAAGTAGCCGGTCACGCCCAGCCCCAATGCGCCAATCGCTGGATGCAGCACCGTGGGGATTTTCTTCATGCCATCGAAAAAATGTTCCAGACGTCTCAAAACAGAGGCAAAACCGATGGCCGCAAATCCGCAAATCAGGCCGAGGAGCAGATAAAAAGGAATTCCGTGGATGAGATCGTAATCGAAAGCTCCGACCTGGAACATGGTCTCGTCGCCGAACAAGCGCAGGCGCACCGCAACCGCCAGCGCGCTCGCGAGCATCAAGGGGATAAACGAACGGGCCTGAAATTCAAAGAGCAACAGCTCGATGGCCAGCAGCGCTCCGGTGATCGGTGCGTTGAACATCGCGGCCAGGCCCGCTCCCGCGCCGCAGGCCAGCAAAACTTTGCGTTCCGACGCAGTCGTGGAAACGAGCTGCCCAATCAGCGAACCGAGCGCTCCTCCCGTTTGAATGATCGGACCCTCGGCACCAAACGGTCCTCCGCTGCCGATGCCGATGGCCGCTGAAATTGGTTTGAGGATGGCGACTTTGGCTTCGATGCGGCTCTTGGACGTGAGCACGGCTTCCATCGCTTCGGGAATGCCGTGGCCTCTGATCTTTGGCGAGCCATATTTGGCCATCAGGCCGATGATCAGCCCGCCGACAACCGGAATGAGAATAACCCAGGCTCCGCGTTGATTTTCCGCCGCGCTTCGGAAATGGAAGGACCACACGCCATAGAACGCAAGATTGGTGAATAATCCAATCAAATTGAAAAGGAGAAAAGCAGCCAACCCGGCAATCATGCCTACAATCGAGGCTAGCAGGGAAATAAAACCAACACGAAATCGAACGGATCCAGGTTCGCCTTCACCAGGCTCGCCCGCTCGATCGAAAAATGTTACCAAAACAATCCTCCCGATTTTTCTTTAGCCGTGGAGATGATCCCGGCACCTGCGCCTCTCGCCGCAAACCCCGTGGCTGCGAAAGTGTTACCGGCGATCGCGTTTATTTGTTTGGGTAGACCGGATTACCGCTGTCAGCGCTCGCACCAGGGCGGGCGCGGCGATGCGTAGCTCCGAGATGCGTTGCTTGACAAGCGTGGTGAGAATTTTTTCGCCCCGCGGGGTGAGATGCAGGACGACCTGACGGCCATCGGACCGTGAGCGATCCCGCCGCAGAAGCAATCTCTTTTCCAGGCGGTCCACAAGCTCCACAACGCTGTGATGGCGCAACTGCATACGCTCGGCAAGCTCGCGGATGCTGGGCTCGCGCCCGACGGGCAATCCGCTCAGGGCAAGCAGCAGCATGTATTGCTGCGGCTCAAGGTCCGCCTTGCGCGCGGCTTCCTCGCTGCCGTTCAGGAAAATTCGTATCTGGTATCGGAATTCCGCAAGGGCGCGAAAATCCGCAGCCGTCATTGTTCCGGTTGACATCAGCTAATTGTATCGCATTCCGATATAAATGCCATATAAATCAGGCCCGCTTGCCAAACGACTACGCTCATTCCAGCGCCTTACTCGAGTGCCTTGCGGAAAACTCTTTGCGTTTTCGTTACGGTGTAGCCCAGGCGCTCGTAAAACGCGCGGGTCCGTTCCCGGATGACATTGGAACGAACGCCGATGACTGCAAGTCCTCGCCGACGCGCCCACTCTTCGCCGCGCTCCACGAGCAGACGGCCCGCTCCGCCGCTTCGGTGATTTGAATCGACCACCAGGCCGGTGATTTCCGCGCGAGGTTCCGTGTCAAGCGAATGAGTCTCAGAAAGATGAATCCAACCGATGACGGCATCTCCATCGATCACAGCCACAAACGTAGCCTGATGCGGGGCTGCCTTACTGTAAGCAAACCGTTCCCGTACCTGTTCGGCCGTAGAGGGATATCCTAATTCTCCGGCAAGGCGCGCCAGGGGCGCGATATCGCGTTCTTCCGCCGGGCGAGTCTTGATCGCTTGCGTATTTGCGCGGTCGATCATCGGAGAAACCCCTCTAGAGCAAAATCCAAAACGCAGTGACACGGCGAGAAATGCTTTGGAAAATTAAATCGTTTTCTCGGAATCGAGCAGAATCGTGACTGGCCCGTCGTTCACGAGTTCCACCTGCATGTGCGCCTGAAAAACGCCGGTTTCCACGCGTACGCCCAGCGCGCGCATCGAACTCACAAATTCCTGGTACAGGCGATTGGCTTCCTCGGGCGCGGCGGCCTGAATATACGAAGGCCTGCGCCCCCCTCGCGTGTCTCCATACAGTGTGAATTGAGAAACAACCAGCGCGGAGCCGCCCACATCGAGCAAGGACAGATTCATCTTGCCCGCATCATCCGAAAAAATTCGCAGATTGACAATTTTTTCCGCCAAATAGTAAGTCACCTCCAAATTGTCCAACCGCCCAACGCCCAGCAGAATCAGGAGACCGGCGCCAATCTCCCCCGTGACGCGGCCCTCCACCGCAACACTAGCCCGTCCAACCCGCTGAATCACTGCGCGCACAATCCCGCCTCCGTTTCACGTTCACAATCCAAATTAATCCACAGATGAACACAGATAAACACTGATAAAAGCTGATAAAAATTAAGAACTATATTTCTGGACAACAACAAATGGCCATTATTTTCGCTAATTCCAGGTCCCACTTATCAGTTCTTTTTATTTCCTTGGTTTGTCTTTATCAGTGTTTATCTGTGTTCATCTGTGGTTTCAACCGCTTTTTCGTGCGGCGACGAGGTGCGGGCTGGCAACTGGGGCAGAAATGGCTGCTTCTGCCGGCCACGATCATGCGGCGAAGGATTGTCTTGCAGCGAACGCATGGTTTTCCTTCGCGCTGGTACACGCGGTGGCGCTGCTGAAAATCGCCGCGCTTGCCTTCGGAATCGAAATAATCGGAAATGGAGGAACCGCGAAAACGAATGGCTTCTTCCAGCACCTGGCGAACGGCTTTGTGGAGCGCCAGAAGCTGCTCTTTCTTCAGTTTTTCGGCGATGCGTGCCGGGTGCAGCCGCGCGCGAAACAAGCTCTCATCCGCATAAATATTTCCAACGCCGCACAACACGCTCTGGTCCAGCAACAGCGCCTTCAGGCGCGCGTGCCTCGATCCGAAATCGTCGCAAAATTCTTGCGCGCCGATCTCCAGCGGCTCTTTACCAAGCTGGCTCTTGAACTCCGCAAATTTTGAGCCGGGAAGGAGCAGCATTCGTCCAAAGCGCCGAATATCCGTATAGTGCAGTTCGCCGCCATCCTGCAGAAAAAAAACTACGTGCGTGTGCGGTAAAGCGGGTTCCCCGGAGCGCACGACAGTGAGCCGTCCAGTCATTCCCAGATGAATGATGAGGTAGAAGGGCAATGAAGAAGCGACGGCAGGCGGGACGCTGGGCGTGGTTGACGCGATCGCTTCGATCCCCACGCAAATAAATTTTCCCATGCGCGCAACGTTTGCAATTCGCATTCCCGGGAGTTGTTCCGTAATTTCGCCAGGATTGTCCACGAAATCCGTCTTCCCAAAGCGCACTTCGGCAATCGCGCGCCCCGGCAGCGACAAACGCAATCCACGCACAACTGTTTCAACCTCAGGAAGTTCAGGCATAAGCGAATCTCACCGGAAATAACGCAGTCCCAAGACCACAAAGCGAAGGGGAGCTACAGGCCATGCTGTTCCGCAGGATGAAAGCAACAACCCCGAATCGGAGAATTGGGTTCACGGATCGCGAGTCACGAACCACGAGTCACGACTTCACGGCAGCGGCAGCCCAGGGGTCGCCACAATGCCCGCCATTCGCAGAATCTCCTGATACTCCTCTTCCGTGATCTGCGAAATGATCAATCGCACGCTTTTCAGAAACTTGACTTTGCGCACGGAGGCATTCTCGCGCAGGTCGTCCAGAGTGATTTGGCGGGGCAGACGTTCCATGGCGCGCAAATCCGCAACCATCATTTTCGATTCCCGGTCGTGCGGGTCCGGGTAAGGATCGCGAGTGACCTCAGCAATGGCGTAGAGAGCCCTCTCAGGCGCAGAGTGGTAGCAAAGCACACGATCACCCTTGCGCACCTGCTTAAGAGCGCGATTGGCGTCGGCGCGCGTGCCCGCACCCCTCCACATCTCCTTACCCTTCACAAAGAGCGTATCCCAGTGATAATGATGGGGATTGACCGAAAAAATCCAATACCCTCTCTTTGCCGGTGGGCGAATGGTCGTCAAACCGGGCAGCCTCCGAATAATAATCGTTCTCCGAGTTTTGAGTCGGTCGGACACTATACACGGGACCTCACCCGTTTTGCAAAAATTCGTGCATTCCCGCAGGTTCCCCCCATGGGAATTGGCCCACAGTTGGTAAAACCTACACCAATTAGACGCAAGTTTCAGGAAATAGGGCGCAGGAAAACCGCAATCGGGCATTATTCACCTTGTTAACGAATAAGTCTCTATTTTTTATATATTTAGGATGGAATTTCGGTACTCCGGTTTTATTAACCTAGCTGGGCTCGATCCAGAGGTCTTCGCCCCTTACTTCAATGGCATAGGTCTTGACCCCTATGGTCTGATTCATGGTCAGCTTGCCGTTGGTCACATCGTATTGCCAGCCGTGCCACGGGCAGGTAACGGCGACTCCCTGCAGTACTCCCTGGCCCAGGGGGCCTCCACGGTGCAGACAGGTGTTATTGATCGCGTAGAACTTGTCTCCCACATTGGCGATGGCCACGGTGAGGCCGTCCACCTGGAACTCGCGGATCGCCCCCGCCGGAATCTCATCTTTTCTCGCAGCTCGCACAAAGCCCATTTGGCAACTCCTCCAGCAGATTTGCAAGAACGATAGGGTTTAAAACCTGGTTTTTGTAGCCCGCCTCTTCAGAAGAGGGTTCCGCGGATTCGCATCATTTCCCCGCCTCTGAAGAGGCGGGCTACAACTCGATTAGCGCGGCGATGGGGTCTGCGCGACCATCACGTTGCGCTTAAAATCTTCAGCCATGCGGGGGTGCAGCCGGATTTCCGTGGGCCGCTTGGCAAGCGACATCTGATCGATCTTGTCCTGCAGCTTCAGCAACGCGTAGATCAAGCCTTCCGGGCGAGGCGGACATCCAACCACGTAAACGTCCACAGGGACGATGCGATCGACGCCCTGGAGCACGGAATAGGCGTTGAACGGGCCTCCCACGCTGGAGCATGCGCCCATGGAGATGCACCACTTGGGGTCGGGCATCTGATCCCACACGCGCTTCAGCACTGGGGCCATCTTCAGCGTTACCGTGCCGGCCACGATCATCAGGTCCGATTGCCGCGGCGAAGGGCGGAACACCTCCGCGCCGAACCGCGCGATATCGAAGCGCGATGTGGTCGAAGCGATCATTTCGATTGCGCAGCACGCCAGGCCGAAGGTCAGCGGCCAGATGGCGGACTTGCGCGCCCAGTTGAACACGTAGTCCACTGAAGAAATCATGAAGTTCTTTTCAAAGCGCTGGTCGATTACACCCATGTGTCTCCTCTAGTCCCTCAGGAATGTGGAGTATATCCATCCCCGGCAAGCTGAGTCAAACACGAACAATCCCCTGCCGTGGTGGGACAGCCACTCCTGGCTGTCCACTGCCAGTCCTTCGAGAGTGCCCCGGACAGCCAGGAGTAGCCCCACAAAACCAGCAAGCCACATTTGTGCCAATCACTTCGTGCCATGAACGAGCAAAGCGCCCGTCTTGCGGAATGCCCGCAGCTGGGCTGCGTCCTGAAACCAGCGGCCCGAATAGGATTCCGGCGCGGGCGTAGGATCGGGAATTCGGCAATGCCCCACATTCGTGAAACCCGCGTCGTAGAATAGCGCTTCCCACTCGCCCGCGCTTAAGAGATGCACGGGCGTGGCAAGCTGCTTGGCCCACTGGTGCGAATGCGAATTTTCCAGATAGAAGTTAATCAAAATCCACGCCGTGCCGCCTTCGCGCAACACGCGATGAATTTCGCGCAGGCCGCGCGAGGGGTCGGGCCAGTAATAAGCGGACTCCACGGAAATCGCGTGCGTGAAAAAATTGGCATCCCAGGGAATTTCATCGGCCGCGCCCACCACGAACATGGCGTTTTCCACCGCGACGTAGTTGCGGCGCGCGCGGCGCACCATCTCGTCTGAAATGTCCATGCCAATCACGCGGCCCTCGGGCACGCGCTCGGCAATCAGCTGCACCAGCCAACCCGCGCCGCAGCCCACGTCGAGCACATTTTCATCCGTCGCCAATTGCATTTGATCGAGCACCGGCAGGACGATGGGGAGATGCCCTTCCTCCATGCCTTTGCCGCGCCCGGCTTCGGCCCAGCGGTTAAATTCTTCGCGCAGCGCTTCGTTCGGATCAGTTTCTGGCATTTGAAGCAGAGTAACTATCCACAAAAGAATTAAGTTCGGGAGCGGGTTGCTTCAGAATCGAGCAGCAATGAAATAGAAACAAATGAGCGCGTAGACCCACACAGCTATCCCCATGCCACGTATGTATGCCGGATACCAGGGCTTCATGACCATGTTTGAGAATGGCCATTTCTGCAAGAATTTGCCACTCGCTAGATATCGTCTGCGCGCAAACGACACAATTATTCCTGGCCGGACG
>Ga0206831_1099_pt1 | contig 26267 bp, 18 predicted proteins | sample Alteio_BWOrgCont_73_FD_152876 | JGI IMG/M metagenome (GOLD analysis project Ga0206831, IMG submission 152876) | Enriched cells from forest soil in Barre Woods Harvard Forest LTER site, Petersham, Massachusetts, United States -... | ecosystem: Environmental > Terrestrial > Soil > Temperate forest >...
GAATAAGAGACTTGGATTTTTGCTTGCCGTTTCAATGGGCATCGCGACGCCGATATTCGCACAGGACAACCTGGCCACCTGGCCGAGCTACAGAACCGTTACGATTAATACATCCGCCACAGGGGCTAACATTCTCACGGGGCCTATTACTCAGGGCAACCTCGGCATTCCCATTGTGGTCAATTTGAGCGTGGCCAATGAGCCGGATGTGCTTACTATGGCGAATGCGAACAGCGTCCGATTCTCCTTGACGGACGGCGTGACCGAACTCCCTTATCAACTGGTGAGCTGGACTCAGAATGTCTCTGCCCAGTTCTGGGTGTGGGTTCCTTCGGTGGTGGCCGACTCGACGGCAGGGGCTGTCTTCAACATGTACTGGGGGAAGAGCGGGGTGGCTTCCACATCCAACGGCGCGGCGGTATTCGACACGAACACCGGCTTTCTCGCGGTTTGGCACATGGACGATTCTGCGGCGGGGGACACCCTGACGGATGCCACGGGCTATGGCCATACGGCGACCTCCGTTGGGGCAATTGCACCTACTTCGACCTTGGCGTTGGCCCCCTTGGTTGGGGCGGGTAAGCATTTTACCCAAGGTGCCACGTGTACAGTTGCAGCCACTACGGGATGCACCACTGGGACTGGGGTTCTTGGGACGGATATCAGTTTGCAAGAGAACGCCGCCAGCAATTTGCTTAACACAAACGGTCCCTTCTCCATAACAGCTTGGCTCAACCCGATTGCAAACGGGGGAAGTGCCGGCCGAATGGCCGTTTTCTCCATCTACGACAGTACCACCACCGGAAAGCAATACAGCTTGGGCTTCAACAATGGCGCCAGTGGTGGAACGCAATGGCAATTTATTGATGACGCCGTCGCCACCGGAAATGGCGAATACAACGCCACTTTTGCAACCGCCACCCCGGGAAGTGTCACAGCCGGCAGTTGGCAATACATCGCGGCTAGCTACTCTAACCCCACCGTCCCTCCTGTCGCTGGAACTGCGACCGGGATACTTATTTCGAAAATAACGACCGCTGGCGTGATGACGACCACAACCTCCCCGGGGGGTAGCGGCGCATTTGTGGGCGGGACCGGGATTGGAACGACCGCCACGCCTTATATCGGAACCAACCAGTTTTCCACCGCAAGGCCCCGCTACTTCGGGGGGGACATTGACGAACTTATGATCCACAACGTGGTGCGCAGTGCCGGGTGGTTGATGCTGAGCGCTCAAACCGAAAATCCGGCGGTGACGACGGCTGTGACTTTAGGAGCGACATTGAGCAATGTCATTGCGCCGACCGTCGCAACGAGTCCGGCGTCCCAGTCCAGCACGGTGGGCAGTCTGGTGAATTTCACAGTGGTGGCCACGGGCACAACACCTCTCATTTACGACTGGCTTCATACCCACGGCGGAACCACGGATACCCTCAAGCGCGACACTCTGTCCGCTCTGACCGATACCTTGAAGCTCACCAGCGTGCCGCTGGCCGACACGGGTTCCTTTAAAGTCCTTGTCAGCAATTCCGCAGGCAGTGTTGTAAGCGGCAGCGCCACTCTTACCCTGACCGCGGGTCCCGCCATTCTCTCCAGCCCCGCCAGCGCCACGATTATCCTGGGAGGATCCATTAAGTTCGGCATCCTGGTTTCGGGAACGACTCCTTTGACCTACAAGTGGATGCACCTCCATGGAGGAGTCACCGACACCCTGAAGAAGGATACCACCAGCTTGCTGACGGATTCCCTAGCCCTCACGAGCGTTCCGCAGGCCGATACCGGTTCGTACGAGGTCTTTGTCAGCAACAGCGCGGGTTCTGCCACCAGCCTCCCGGGCGTGCTCAGCATCTACACGGTTCCGGGCGCCCCCACCAACGTGACGGTCAAGGGCGCCAGCGGCCAGGTGACAGTGTATTGGGCAACGCCCCCCAGCAACGGTTCGGCAATTACCAGCTACAAGGTGACGGCTGTTCAGGACACCAGCAAGCATTGCACGGCCACCACAGCGGACTCCTGCGTGGTGACGAACTTGACCAATACCACCTCCTATACCTTCACGATGGTGGCCATCAATTCCGCTGGATCGGGCGCCGCCACCACTTCAGCGGCCGTCACGGAAATCAATGCGTTCACCGCGAAGAACGGATTTGGTCTGCAGATGGCGGGTTCCACGATGCTATTGCGCATGCCCTCGCTTTCTGGGGAGGTGCGTGTTTCCATCCTGGATATGTGGGGTCGTACGGTCTGGAACCGCACGGTGTCCGGGGATATCGGCCAGGTTACTTGGAACGGAAACTCCAACCAGGGCTCAGCGGCCCCGGTGGGGATGTACGTGCTTCGCTTGGCATTCCAAAAGGGTGCGGGAAACCCCGCCAGCGCCATTCAGACTACTTTCGTAAAGCAATGATCCTAAGTTAACTGGCCTTTATCCTTCCCATCTGAACAAAAACGCCCCGAAATTCGGGGCGTTTTTTGATCGAGCCTGTTTCTCTTTTGAGGGAGCTTAGGTTTTTCGAACCTGAACTTTATGATCCGGGATGAGCTGCATGCACAGCCAGGGCGTCAGTCCCAAGGTGGTGAACAGCAAGGTGGGAAGCCCGAGCACGGCGAACTTTCCGATGCTGATGATGCCGAGGTGTGATGTGAACAGCATGCCCGCATACCCGGCCGTGGTGGTCAGCGTGCACACTGCCACGAGCATTCCGATGTTCGAGTAAAGTTCGCGAAGATGATGCCTTCCGAGCCTTAGGTATTCCAGCAGCAGGTATGTGCAGATGTTCACGCTATAGCCTTGCAGGTCGGAAATCACGATGAGGTTGAAGACGCCTATTTTGACGTGGAAGAGGCCCATCAATCCCAGGATCCAAATCACTCCGACGGCCATTTCGATGCCGCAAATCAATGACAGACGGATGTCCCGCAGGATGAACCCCAGCAGGATGACAAGGACGAATATCATGCATGCGAAAATTTTCACGCTGTCCGCCTTGACGATGCGGATGATGTCGCTGAAGATGAAGCTCGAGGAAAAGGCGCTGAGATGCTCCCCGTTGATGTCGAAATGGCCGTACCTGTCCTGGAATTTTCCGGCGTCGATGGCGTTGGAGGAGTTGTAGTTGCCGTAGATAAAACCGATTTTCCCGTAGGAGCTGTCTCTTTCCCTCAAGAGGTTGAGGGACCAGGCGGGGATGTCGGAACTGCTGAACGGCTGGGTCTGGCTGAGATTCCGCAAAGTCCGAATCATGACGGAATCTTCGCCAGTGGCCCTGTCGAAAATCCGGGTCTGCGCCAAGGTTCCTATGGAGTCGATGTACTGCATACGCTCCTTTTGCTGATCGGTGGGCGGCACGAAGGTCGTCAGCGTAAGGAAACTGCGCAGATAAGGGTCTTTCTGCACCGTCAGGCGCTGCAGGAGCGTGTCGTGCAGGGCCACCATGACGGCCGAATCCTGGGCCAGGACAACCACGGGCTGGCTGCTGGTGCGGTTGCTGTTCAAAGCCACGCTGACGGGAAGGCTGGGTCCGCTTTTCCGCACATCGCGCAAATTGTCGAAGTCGTATTCAAAGTGCACGCGCGGAATGAAACAGGCCAGAACCAAGGTGCCTGCGCCGACAAAGGCGGCGCTGAATTTGACGACGGTCTTGCCGTTCCATTTTTTGAGAAAAGCGGGAACCGCGACGAGCGCCTTTTTCGGACGCAGGGAAGGCCAAACCCGCGGAATCCAGGCATGGATGCGTTCCCACAAGAAAATATAGGAGGGCAAGGTCAGGAAGGCGCCCAGAAAGCTGATGGCAACCCCGATGCTGGCGATGAGCGCGAATTCGTAGAAACCCACGAACCGGGAAACGCGCAGCGTCAGGAGTCCCGCGATGGTGGTGGTGGCGTGGACCAGCAGGGAGTAGAAAAGCCGGGCCAGCGTTTTTTCCAGCGCCTCTTTCCAGGTTCTCCCGGCGAGCACCAGTTTTTGCGCATACCCCAGCATGTAAATCGAAAAATCCGTTCCCATCCCGAACAGAATGGCGATGACAAAGACCGTATAGAGATTCAGCCGGCCATACGTCAGCGCGACGGCGCCCAAGGTGAGGGTGCAGGCGAGGGCGGCCTGCAGACCGACAATCGCCGCCGGACCCAGGCCGCGGAAAAATATCAGGAGGATAAGGATGTTAAGGCCCACCGAAATGATGGTGGCGATGAGACCGTTCTTGGCCAGGGAATTGATTTCTTCAAGTTCCTTGTAGGGGCCTTCCACGCCGATTTGCAGCCGGCTCCCGTAGCGCGCCCGGTAAGGATCCAAAAGGGTTTTGGAGCGGGCCACGATGGTCTTCACGTAATTGATGTCGGAGCTGGGATATTTCAAGGTGGCCTGCACCAGGCCCACAGTTTGTCCGTCCCGGGTTTTTCCCATCAGGCGGGAACGCAGGTTAACGGGAATCCCCGCCTTCGGGTCGAAATCCTGTTGCGCAGAATCTGAAGACTTCGAACTCTTGAAGAAGTCGGCGAAAGCATCGGCGGCTTCGTCGGGAAGACCCAGCTGCTGCGGAATTTGCGCGTTGAACCATTCCAGCGGCGCCGGCTTGGCGGCCGAGTCATCGTCGTCCAGCAGATCCGAACCCAGCGGACCCTGCATGCCGAGATTCAACTTCGTCTGTTTCAGCTTTTCCTGGATTTGCTGCAGGTAGGGAACGGGCAGATACAGAAGCGCGTGCTGCTTGAAAAAACTGTTGTCGCGCGCCACCTGCGCATAGACCACATCCGGCCATTCTTTTTCAAGAGTGGCTTTCAGTTCATCCTGGATGAGCGCAATCGTGTCCGGGTTGTCCATCACGATGGCGATGGTGTAGAGGTCCGTGCTGCCAAAACGCGCCTTGGCCTCCTTCATCGCCCGGATGGTTTCCGTATTGCGGGGCAGGAGGGAGTCCAAGTTGGCGTCCAGATGAATTCTCTGGGCGAGCCAAAGTCCCAGGCCGGCCAACAGGAGGGAGGACAGAACGATGAGAATGTACCGCCGACTGGCGAAATCGATATAATTTCGCAACAAACGGAGAAACCAAGACGTTTGTTCCGTCGTTTCGGGAGCGGCGTTTTCGTTTTCTGTCATGAATGAGCTTGGAGCGGGTCTTCCGCACCTCTATTTAACCATAAAACACGGAACCATAAACCTCTTGCAACGTTTTTAGCCAAGAGAAATGGAGGGCGGTCTCGTTTGTTGCCATCAACCCAAAGTCGATTTTTTTGCGGCATGGGTCCAGTTTATTTCTCCCCGAACCAAGGGTGTGGCAGTGTTATCCCAGCGTTATCCATTTGCGCTGTAACATGACGGAATAGCGCCATCGGATGAATATCGATTTAAAATACGCGTCTGTTCGGAACAAATGGGGAGTCGCGCAAAGTGCGGGCGCGGGAATGGGACAAAGCCGGATTAATTTTCGCTCAGATGCAGAATCTGGATGTTCCACATCCATTCTAAAGAGATTTGAAAATGCTTCCACCAGATTTGGCCGTCTAGTTGAGGTTGCGAAGTCCAAAATCCGACGAGTCCGTCCAAGCCCTGATAAGAGCGCTCGCCGTTTTGACCGTGCCGCAGGCCAAAAAAGCCCCCGGAAATCAGGTTCTCCGACTGGGACGTGGCGGTCGCCCAGGTGAATTGGTCCCGTATTTCAATTCCCCGCGCCGTGAAGCCGCCGAAGTGCGGATCGGTGCTTAGCAGGCCTTGGGCGTAGAGGGAACTGAGATAATCCTGTTTTTTGATGAGGAGCCCGGAACGGTAATCGTAGATGATGTCGCGGTCGGTAATGTCCACGTCCCAGAGGCTCCGGGACGCCCCGGCGAGCAGTTGAAGGTCTCCAATCTCCGCATTGGCGTCCGCATGGAAATTGAAAACGTCCGCTCCCACGCCTTCGGTTTTGCGCGCATCCAGAATTTCCCTGGTTCGCCACTCCGCCGGACTCGGGAGCCAGGTGGAAGGGGAGTCGGCGGGCCGGACAAAACCGACCAAGGTGTAGGGGTACAAAATCCGATTGTAACCCACGCCGCCTTCCAAAAAATGCAGCGGCTTAAGATTCAGTTCCATTCCCAAATCGGCTTGGTAGGGAGATATGGTCGTGTTCCCATCGGCCTCCAGATAGGTCTGGTGAAACCAGGTGTTTGGCAGGAGGTTGAGGGGTTCCATCCATCCGGCCTTGGCCGTATACCACCCGGCGGGAGGCACGTAACTGAAACCCGTCGGGCTGCCTTCGATCACCACATTTTGCTGCAAATAGGGGCCGAAGCGCAGGGGAGGCGGAGTATCGGCTTTCACGGGCGTCCCCATCAGCACCGCCATGGAGACCACGCACAAAGTGCCGAAAAAGGAATAAAATGGGGGCTTAATCATGGGCTAAAACAAGCTGGAAGCATTCCTGAAAGCTCTATCAATTATAGATTCCATTCACTGTTGTGCGGATGGTGAAAGTTCCAACATTTCCCCCGGTTAGCGATGAGCGTTTCGAAATCCAAACCCTTGGCACATCCTGTATTGCCGCTTCATCCGGAATCCCGGAAAAGGGTTGCGCATTTGCAGCCCGCTTTGCTGTTGTGGTTTAAGAAGCACGCGCGGAAACTTCCCTGGCGCAAGTCTGCTGATGCCGCGGACGAATCCCCGAACGGATCCAAAGCGATCTCCGGAAAAAGAAATGGGAAAGGAAATAAAAAGGGACTCCCGAAGATTCGCTTGCGGCGGTCGCCTTATGCAACGTGGATTGCCGAAATCATGCTGCAGCAGACCCAGGTTGCCACCGTGGTTCCCTATTTTGAAAAATGGCTGCGGCGGTTCCCGAATCCCGTGTCTTTGGCAAAGGCGTCGGAGGATGAGGTACTGCGGTTTTGGGCGGGACTGGGTTATTATGCGCGGGCCCGAAATCTGCATCGGGGCGCGAAGATGCTGTCCGGGCTGGGGCATTACCCGGCCACGGCGGAAGCCTGGCGCGCCTTGCCGGGCATAGGTCCTTACACCGCGGGCGCCATTGCGTCGCTGGCTTTCGATCTTCCCGAACCCATTTTGGACGGAAATGTGGTCCGCGTATTAAGCCGCGTATTCGGATGGGCCTTTTTGCCCGGCGAAGGTCCTGCTCAGCGGGACGCTTACTGGGAGTTGGCCCGGCTATGGCCGGAGAGGCCCCATTCCGGAGACACCAACGAAGCCCTGATGGAACTCGGAGCCTTGGTGTGCACGCCTACAGTTCCAAGGTGCGGCGAATGCCCCCTGGCAGGCGGGTGTGAGGCCCAAAAGCACGGCTGGCAGAATGTGCTGCCTCCCGTCAAGCGCCGTCCCAAGGTGGAAGCTGTCGCGGGCATGGCGCTTGTCGCCAAGAACCGCAGGGACGTGCTGATGGAAGTGCGGCCCAAGGGGTCTTTTCTCGCGGGGCACAAGCTCTTTCCATTGTTCCTGGGCGAGGAAGAAAAGGAATGGACGAAAGAATTCGTGAAGCGCTTTCCAGGCTGGGAATGGGCGGAGACACCCCGTGTAGCGGGTCAGGTGCGGCACTCCATCATGAACCGCCGTTATGTTTTGAAGGTTTGTGTTTTACAGTTGGTGGACGGAGAACTTCGCTCTTCAACTTCTTCAACTAAGGGCAAAGAAAAAACGGCGAAAGCTTTAGACTGGACACCGGGCGCGGAGATGGAGGCGCGCCTCACCAACTCCCTCGCCCGAAAAATTTGGAAGCAGGCGAAGGCGGGTTAGAGGATTGGGGAATAAGAGACCAGCGAATTAAGGTTGCTGGGGGAGACTGCAGCAGCGGAACCCGATCACGGAGTTTGAATATTGCCGCCGCGCCGGAATGGTGGTCGTCACCGAATAGGCATAGAGATAATGGATCGCGTAGTGGCCGTTTACCCGGAGCACGGACCACGGGGGGGCCACCTCGATTCCGAACAGCGCCGTCAAGGTCGCGTCGGACGTGTCGACCAGCAGAGGAGCGGCATTCAAAGTGTCCGCAATTTCGTCTCCGGTTTGGGAATTGACGAAGGTGAGGGCGGCCACCGACAGGGGCGTCAGTTGGGCAGAGATGGGTTTGTTGTACTGGTACGCCTGGGGGATGGCAGGGGGGTTATAAGGCACGGGCTGCGCGACCCCGCTCACGAGGAAAAGTATCTGGCTATTGAGAGTGTCCGGTGAGGGCAGCACGGAGGTAACGCTCTGCCAGGGGATGGAGGCGGGGATAGGCACGCAGAGGGGCGCCAGAGCGGGGTTGTCGTAGGTCAAAACCACCAAGGGCTGGGTTGAATCCATGCAGCCCGCATAGATCTGCGGCCGCACCTGCTTGGGATAATCGCGGTTTGCGCACTTGGCCGACTGAAGCACCGTCGAGGTGGCAAGGTGGGTGTTCAGGTAGTACCCTCCGCGAAATCCGTGGGTGGCGGTGTCCACGGGGGGAACCAGCGGCTGGCCGGGATAAAGGGTGTCGGGGATGGCATTCTGGTAGACAGTTGAATCGTAGGTGTCCAAAACCCATTCCGCGAGATTTCCCGTCATGTCGAAGGCCCCCTCGCGAGTCAGGCAGTTGGGATTGCGCAGCGATTGCGTCACGGCCATTTCGGAATCCCCCGTTCCGACGTTGCAGACGTTGAACAAGGCGTTTGGATTATTGGGATCTTCCGACTGGAACCCGTACGTCAGCGGCGGGGGGGCGGTTGAGTCGTCGGACCCCTTGCAGGCCCTCTCCCATTCGGCTTCCGTGCAGAGATGCGAATTGTCCTGCGGCGCGACCGCCTGGCAGGCCGCTTTCGCCTGCTGCCAGGTCATGTGGATTTGAAAAGCTCCCGTGGCGTCGCGGTGCTCGTAATTTTCGATGCAGTAGGAAGTGATATAATGCTGCCCCGGCGGAGTCGAGTTCGGCAGGGCCGTGGTCGAGGTGTCTCCCATCTGGAAGTGCGAGGCGGGAATGGCCACGAATCCTGCCGGGCAGGTGAACCCGCTGTCCGGTCCTTTGAAGCTGTTCGTGAGGGTGGCGACGTCCAAGGAGTCCCTTAAGGACAGGTGGCCGGTGGAATCCATCGCCTGCACGTAAATGCGGTAGCTCGTTCCCGGGGGGAGATCGGAAACCGTGTCGGTGAAAAGCGTGTCGCCGCTGTTGGTCGAATTCACCGCCGCGATGCTGTCCGCGTTGGCAATCCCGCCGGTGGATCCTGCTAGCAGCCTGCGTATTATATGGTACTGCAGGATGTTTCCGTTGGGGGAGTCCGACGGAACGAGGATGGCGCCGCTTTGGACAAGATCCCGGCTGTCGGTGAAGGAGAAGACGAACCCGTTTTCGGCCACGCTGTCCAGTTTCAGTTGGGGAGTCGTGGGCGTGGTGGTGTCCGTCAGGATGACGCGGGTCATCAATGTGCTGTCCGTCGTGTTTCCCGCCAAATCAATGGCCCAAAGGCTGGCCTCCACGGTGTCCAGCGGAATGAGCCCGCTCACGATGACCTTGAGGCTGTCGCGCGGATCCGGGCCGTTAAAATCGAAGACGTGCTGGGAATCGGGCAGGACGAACTCGCGGCCCGGAGCGCCGTGCACGGTCGTGAAGGAGGAGACCTTGACGCGGCTGGACCAGTTCGCGCCGCCGTTAAAGAACGTCACCTGGGGCGAGAAGCTGTCCGCCGGATTAAAGACGCTCAGAACGCTGCCGCGTTCGAGGCGCAGGACGTACTCCTGGATGATGCCCGAATCCGCTCCCGGGTCAAAGAAACTGGTGGGATCCGGAGGGCGGCTCCAATCGATTTCCATGCTTCGCGCATACGGCGTATAAACGGGGAGCATCGGGTTGGGGGGGAATTTGTCCGTGTTGATGAGATAGGTGTACCGGGGCTCGCCGCTGGAGCCGGAACTGTAGACCGTCACGATGGCGAACACGAGACGGCCCTGGGCGTCGGAGCGGCCCGTGGAGTCGAAGGTCACGATTCCGGGACCCCGGGGAAAGACGTTGGTGGAGGAGGGTGTGCTGTTGAAAATGAAAACCAGGCTGTCCGCGGGGCCGCCCACCCCCGGGATGATGGCGCTGGCCAAAGATCGCTCCGTGCTGATGGTGGTCCAGGTCTGACCCACGGCGTTGGGCGGATTCGTGTCGAGATAAATCCGGTATTCCACGAAGCCCGTTGTGTCCTGGGGCTGCTCCCAGCGCAGCACGAATTTCTTGGTGTTCTGACAGCTGTCCAGGGACGGGAAGGGGATTTGGGTGGAGGGCAAAGAGCAATAAGGGTGGACGGCAGGCACCGTGTCCACCACGAAGGTGAGCGGCGACTGCAGATAGTTGTCGTTCTGGATGGGGGTCGTGGGACAGCCCCAAAAGAGAAGGGACAGGGCCCCTAAAAAAAAGAGAAAACCGAAGCGCCTCATTTCATCCGATCCGCGAAAAATCAAGACATCCGGCCTGGAAACGGATGCAATGTATCAGGGTATGATACGAAAGAGGGCTGAAACCATCCACCGCCACCGAAAAACCGGTGAGAGAAGTTCAGAGCCTTGGAACCTTAGAGCTTTAAAGCCGAAGCCTTAAGGGACTTCAGGGAGTCTCAGGTTTGGCCGCAGGTTCGGAAAGAACACTGACCTTGGCGCCTTTGCCGGGGGATTCGAAGCGGACCACGCCGTCCGTCAGCGCGAACAAAGTGTGATCGCGGCCCAGACCGACATTGCGGCCGGGATGCCATTGCGTTCCGCGCTGGCGCACCAGAATGTTTCCGGCAATGACGGCCTCGCCGCCGAATTTCTTGATCCCAAGGTATTTGGGATTCGAATCGCGGCCGTTGCGGGTGCTTCCAAGACCTTTTTTATGCGCCATGGCTCAATTCTCCTTGACAGCCGTGGTAGCCGCGGCCGCCAGGGCCTGGGACGCCACCTTCTCACGGCGGGTGGGTTTTTTAATCTGAAGCTTTTGCCGCTCCAGCGCCTGCGCGCGCTGCCGGGCGCGTTGTACGGTGGTCTCTTCGACCTTGGAAGTATCCGAGCCGCAGGTGATTTCGCGCACGAGCACTTCGGTGAAATGCTGGCGGTGCCCCTTGGTCAGGCGGTAGCGCTTGCGGCGCTTGCGCTTGAAAACGATGATCTTGTCGTCGCGGTCGTGTTGCAGGATTTCCAATTGGACCGAAGCGTCCGAAACCATCGGAGCTCCCACCTTGATTTCCGATCCGTTCGCAAAGAGAAGCACGTCTGAGACCGTGATGACGTTCCCGACGGGAGCGTCGATTTTGGGGAGCTTGACCCGCTCGCCCGTCACGACCTTGTGCTGAAAGCCACCGCACGCAATAACCGAATACATGATAATGTTCGCCTTAGGGTTGAAAAAAGCGGAAGAAACCTACCAATTGGAGGGCGGGATTTAAAGGCATAAAGGCGTTTTCCCGGGATTTTCTCAATAATTCTCTCAGTAAATTCCGCTTTCCGAGGAATCCTGATAATCCGGATCCTTGTATTTCACGGGAAATTTCACGGCCAGGCTTCTCAGGTACTCGCGCATTTCGCCGCCGACCACCCGGGTTTTCTGATTCACGATATTCTGGATGATTTGGAGCTTGTAGCTGTCGTACTTGCCGTCGTATTTCTCGATGAGAAGCAGAAGATGAAAGCCGAGCGGGCTCTGGAAGACGGGTGAAAGCTGCCCCACGCGGAGCGCCTCAACCTGTTTTTGGAATTCCGGATTAAAGTCCCTTGGATCGAAACGCTGCAAGTCGCCGCCGGTCTTGGCCTCGGGCCCTTCGCTGACCTGGGCGGCGGTGGCCATGAAGCGCTGAAGGAGCAGGCCGGTGGCCTGGCCGCTGTCGCGCAGCAGATCCTCGCGGATGGATTCCAGGGCATCGCGCTTTTTGTTCGCCACTTCCACCGGCGTCTTGTCATCCGCGAGAAGCACGATTTGCAGGGCGCGCAGGGAATCGTTTACAGGAAATTCTTTCTGATGCTCCTGCCAGAACGCCTGCATTTCCGCGTCCGTGGGCATGTCGGGCTTTCGGATATGCTGGGCCAGCACCTTGTCGGCGCGAATTTGCTTGGCCAGTTTGGCTTTCATCTTGGCCTGGGTGTCCCCGGCTTCCTTCAGCGTCTTTTCAAACGCGGCTTCATCCGGAAAGCGGGCTTTGAAAACACGCAGCAGAGAATCCACTTCCGCCTGGGTGGCCACGATGTGCTGGGACTGGGCTTCCAATTCCAAAAGTTCCTGGCCGATGAGATTGGTGGCCACGAGTTTCTTCATCTGCTCCTTCTGGTCATCCGTGACTTCACCGTTCTCGCTTTGGGCCTTGGCCATGAGATCCACAACGGTGTCGATTTGGGACTGTTTGATGGGTTTGCCGCCCACGGTGACGACCACGTCTTTTGCAGAAGCGCCTGCGGATTGGCTGGCAAGAGCCTGCGTGGCTCCGAAAATGGCAAACAAAGCGACAAGAACTATTCGAAGGTGACGTAGCATAAGAAGACCTGTTTCCGGGGGGTGAAGTGAAAGTTCCGGGTGGGTAAATGTACCAAGGAGGGCCTTAAAAAAGGGCGTAGAAAGCACTGCGCAGGTCCAAAAGGTGCACCCGCGTCGCAAAGGATACGGTGAGCGTGGTTTCTCCCAAGTTCTCTGAAGTAAAATCCTCACCGTCGAGTTGCACGGGCGTTTCGGACGGAAAGGTCAAAACCACCTTTTTGGCGTGATAACGGCGCAATCGGCGGCGCATCCAATACGCCAAAGGCGGGAAACCCCTTGCTCCCATCGTCACCAGGGCGTATTCCCAGGCAGAATCGAAGACGGCAATTTCCAGCATGCCGTCGTCGAAGCGGCTGCCCGTGAAAGGATGGGCTCCCGCCGCATAGGAATTGATGTTGGCGGCAAGAAACACGCGCTCCCCTCCCAGCGGCAATTCAACGTCTCCTTCCAGAGTTTCAATGCGTGCGGAGGCGCCCTGCGGCAGGTGGTATCCGAGCTGCCCGAAAAAAGCCTTCAGGTAATAGCACTTGTTGCCGAAGGAGCCCCCGCGCAACCGTCCCTGCTTGCGGGCCTTGTCGAAGGTGCGCAGGACCGCGGCGTCGAGACCCATGCTGAGGTAGGAGACGAGCGTGGCATGGTTGCCGACGTCCCACAGGTCGAAAGGCCTGCTGGGAGCTTTGAGCAGCTGCTTCAGGCAGGCGATAAGCCCCTTGGCGTTATAGACGCGGTAGATGCCGAGCGCGCGGCCCAGATCGTTTCCGGTGCCGAGGGGGATGAGGCCGATGGTCGTCGTCAGGCGGAGCCGCCGGACGCTGTCCAGCACCATGCCGATGGTTCCGTCCCCGCCCACCGCGACCAGTTTGCGCGACGACTGCAGCAGGCCGTCCGTCTGTTCCGCCAGTCTTTTGGCGTCGGTGAATTCAGCCACCCAGGCCGAACGCTCCAGCCCGAAGCTGTCCAGGACCTCTCCCAGCCGCCGGAACACTTTTTTCCCCACGCCGCCGCCGGAAATCGGATTGATAAGAAAAGCCAGTTCGTGCACGGGAGGATCTCTGTTGTCAGTTCGCGTGGAAGTATCGGAAGATGCGCACCAGAAAAAAATCCTTGAGACGGCTGAACCATTCCCGGCCGTGCCATTCGTCGCCTTCGCTTCCGGAGGCCACCACCAGTCCATAGCCCTGCAACTGCAGGCGACGAGCAATGTACAAGGCGCGGGGAAGATGATAGGCCTGGCTGACTATTGCCAGGCGGCGCAGCCCGAAGAGTTTTTTGCAGTGGAGCAAGGTCAGGAAGGTGCTGCGGCCGTGCGCGTCGATCAGCGCGTCCTGCGCCGGAAAACCTTTTGCTATGGCGTAGTCCCACATGGCCTTGGTTTCATCGTAGCCTTTGGGCACCGCGTATCCGGAAAGAACGAGTTTAATTCCCGGATGCAGCCGGGCCATGGCCAGCGCGGCATCCATGCGCTGCAGCAGCACGGGGGACAATTTGCCGGAGCGGTGCACGCTGGCGCCCGGCACGACGATGGCGTCCACGGCGGGGATGGCGTCCGGCGACCGGAACGTTTCCGGCGCGGCCTTGATTTCCATGTAGGTGCTGACAAGCCAGCCTGCGATTAGAATCACAAAGCTCAGAAAGGCCAGGTTCTTGGCGATTTTCAACAGCAGAATTTTCACGCCATCTAAAATTGCTTATTGCGCGGGAACCCTTAGCCGCAGGAGCGCGGGTTTATGGGGTCTGCAGGCCTTATCACGCCACGGTCAAGGCGATATTGGGGGCAAGACGCTCCGGCTTTGCGGTTTTGACGAAAATCAGGATGAGCAGCTTCATCTCGGCAGCCACTTCATCGAAATCCCAAGGCTTCTCGGGACCCTCCAGGCCATCACGGTCCAGCGTGAGAAGCAGAAGCATTTTGTTGGCCCGCTGCTGGGCAATGGACAAGGTTCGGGTCATGGATTGCCGGGCGTCAAGCCAGGTTCCATCCTCGCAGAAATCTGCCGCCACGACCTCCCGCGGATGAGGATCGTCGTTGTAAAAGAACAGGATGAGATTGCGCAAATGCAGGGCAAACGCCTCGGTGAGACCTTTGTTGATCGTGGAAAGCGCATGCAGAAAATCGGTGTTTTTGTTTAGCCGGGATTGAACGGCGGACATCTCGAAGAACATGTTCACGTCGTAGTAGACATGCATCCTCGAAAAAGCGAGGAGATCCGCGCTCAGGTGGCGACAGGGGGGTAAAGATGAATCGGCCGGTTTAGGCTGGGTCACCATTGCGGATTCCTCGATAAAGGACTTGGCTTAAAGAAAGCTCTTTTTTTCAATAAAAAAAGGGAATTTCTTACAAAAATTTACGGTTAATTCGGTTCCTTTTTCAAAGAATCCAGATAATTGGCCTTTACCCCCACGTATTTCCTCGCCAGAGCCCCGATGCCCAGTTTTTCCTCTTCGGTGAGCGGCCGCACCACGCGGGCCGGGCTGCCCACGATCAGGGAACCTGGGGGATAGGATTTGCCCTTTGACAAGAGGCTTCCCGCGCCGATGATGCTGTCCTCGCCGACCACCACGTCGTCCATGACAATACTCCCCATGCCCACCAAAACCCGATCTTTTAGGGTGCAGGCATGCAGAATGCAGCGGTGCCCCACGCTCACATCCTCGCCGACAAGAGTGGGTTTGTCACTCGCCAAATGGATAACGGTGCCATCCTGGATGTTGGTGCGCGCGCCGATTTCGATGCGGTTGATGTCGCCCCGCAGGACGCAATGGAAGAATACGGAGGCGTCCTCGCCCAAAGTCACGCGGCCTATTACATCCGCATCCTGCGCGACAAAAACCCTGGGGCCTAGGGTGGGAAAGAAATCCTGGTACCGGAGAAGCATGAACCCGTCCGGGGGAAATAATCAGGAAAGCACGTGCGAAGCGGGCGTATAGTCCACCAGTTCGCCGGCCTTGAACCAATAGGCCACCTCGCGCGCCGCACTTTCAGGGGAATCCGAGGAGTGCACGATGTTCTCGCCGATGCTGGGCGCGAAATCGAAGCGGATGGTGCCCGGAAGGGCTTCTTTAGGATTAGTCGCTCCGTTCATCTGGCGCACGGCCTCGACGGCCTTGTGGCCCCGCAGAGCCAAGAGCACCACCGGGCCCGAGGTCATGAAGCCCACCAAATCGCCAAAAAATCCCCGGCCCCGATGCTCGGCATAAAAACCGTCGGCTTCCTCGCGCGTGATGCTGCGGATGCGAATTCCCGAGACAGCGAGTCGTGCCTTTTCATAGCGGTTTATTATTTCGCCAATAAGGCCGCCGCTCACGCCGTTGGGTTTGATAATGACTAAAGTGGTTTCCATTTTCTGCCGCCGATTTGTTGTTAAAAATTGGCCCAGAAAGGTAACCTATCGGTCTGTTCCCTAAAAGTCTTTGTCGCTATATTGCGGAAAATGCGGATTTAGCTCAGTTGGTAGAGCTTCTGCTTCCCATGCAGATGGTCGTCGGTTCGAGTCCGATAATCCGCTCCACTTTTCTTTGATTTGCTGCCCAACCATCTCCCAGTTGGAAACATACCGATGTCATTTCAAAGTGACGACGTCCTGAAATTGGAATCTTCCCACATAGGGTTTGCCGCCCGCAAGCCTGTCAATTCTGTTTTGAAGTCTGGTTAACTCTTTGGGAACCTCTAGTCCTATGTCCTCAATTTTCTTGGTCTTCCCATTCCATTTCAAGAACGTGCTCGTGAACGGAGCGTCACATATCTTCTCGTTCGGCGAATAATCGTCCTTCAACGAAAAGAAATCAATCTTCAAAAAGGCATCGAGGAGGTTTTTCACTTTTGTTTGCGATAAAGTGATCCAAAATATTGTCTTGTCTTTCTGGGAGATTCCGTCTTTGTAAACCAACCTTCCGTTGCCCAGAATGTTGATAGAATAGGATAGATGTATGCCCTAGGCGGGCATCCGAACCATCCTCACCCTCAAGTCAGAAAAATCCGGCCACACGTGATGTTCCATGATTTGAATTAAGAAGTCGAAGGCTGATTCTGCAACGCTTAAAAATCCGGAATTCCAGAGCGGATCGGGGATTAAATGCAAATCGGCTTGACTTCTTGAAACGGGCGCATAGATTTGGGGACTGGTAAACGCGATCGGTTGCAGAAGAGATTTTTAATAACAAAAGGATCCGTTATGAATTTAAAGAAATTCTTGGGATGGACTTCCCTAGCGGTCATAACGGTTTTCACAGGACGTCTTGCGGCGCAGCCGGTTCCCGCGCCGAGGCCGATTGCCTCAGACCCGACCTACGGCCACAGCATTCTTTGTTCCGTGGACACCGGTGCAGCCTTCCAAGGGGACACAGTGGTGAGCACACCCGATTCCAACGGATTCTATACCATCTTTAACGGGAAAGATTTCACGGGCTGGTGGAACCTTTGCCTCAGCACCCACTCCTCCAACAACCGCGTCCTGGGAGCTCAGTTTATCGTGGACACCAATCAGAAGGCTATTTATGCCATGCAAAGAAACGGCTGCTATCAGCTTTCCACCGGGGATTCCGGGGGCACCGGCTGCACCAACATCGATCAGGATGGCGGCCTTCTCGCGACGCACAAAAAGTACGGCAATTACGAGCTTATTTTCGACTGGTGGCCGGATTACGGCAACGACGGTGGTATTTTCAATCGGCTCGTCATCAACAACGGGACCACGGTATCTTCCAACCAAATGGTCATGGACTACCTCTATCAGTCCGGCGTTCTCAGCTATTACAGCGAGCAAAGTTTCCCGGGGGCGCGAAACGGCCGTCCTTGGTCCTATAACATTGCAAACGCGACGACCCCCGGGGTTCTTTCCACGGGCGACACCAGTTTGATTATTCCGGGTTTTGGCGGGACGGGCACTACAGGCGCTCCGGGTTCGGATCAGTCCAACTGGACGTCCTCGACCAAAAATATCGGCAATCCCACCCAGTACGGTTGCGCGGCCACCGGGTGCGTTGCCGCGGACTATAAGCGCCTGTGGATCCGGTACGGATGGGTCCAGGTACGAGAGAAATTGTACGGGGGCCTCAGCACGAACCAGGGAGGCGTGACGGCGTTCACGCAGTCGCCCACCGGGACGGCTGACAAGGGGCATGGATTTACCTGGTTCCGGACGTTTTATCCCACCGACACCACCGGGATGGCGGGCACGGGATGGGTGGCGGGCGTCACGGATACGGCCCAATGGATTCCGGTGGTGCAGGATTCTTTTTCGATGCCGGCGTCGGACTTCTACCCGTATGCGCAGCCTAACCCCTTCGCCTTTCAAGTGCATGGGAACATGCGTTACCGGTACGCTTCCCAAGGAGGCAAGGGATCCTGGATGCGCAACATCAAGGTGCGTGAATTGGATTCGCTCGGAAATCCCCTTTTCCTCGTCGGCAGCTGTCCTCACTGCACGGGCGGCACTAGCACTGCGATAAGCCCCAGCGTGCTCAAACCCGCCCAGTACAATCTGCGTGTCGTTTCGGGATACTTGGTGGGTTCGGTGAGTCTTGACCACGTGGTTATCGTCAACGACCTCGCCGGGCGACAAGTCCAAATATTTTCGGGCATGGCCGGAAACAATCTCAAGTATGCCATCCCTACCTCGGGGACCTTCATTGTACAGGTAAGAACCTCCCATGGCACGCAAACCTTGCGCGTCATAAACGGGGTTTCACAGTAATCCGATGCGCACGGGTTGGCGGCCTTCCGTGATTAATAATCCCGGAGCCGTCCCCTATAAATGACAAGATGATGTTGTGATGTTGTAACGTCTTTGCTTTTCGACGGCTTCAGGGGTTCAAGTTTCATGAGAGCATCCATTCTGCTTGGGATATGGGGAATATGCGCGACGACCGTTTCCGCCGGGGAAGTGGTTCAGTTCCATATTCACGGGCAGGCTTGGAATGATTTTGGACGCATCATGCAGGCCTCGGATTCCGAGCTGGCGGGTGGAACCACTGTGAATACGAGCAGCAATTCGATGCAAAGTCTCGGAGCCCAATTTACCGTGGATGCCGAGTGGGGAGAGCATTGGAACGCGGTGCTTGGAATAGGTGCTTATCAAATGGCGACCGCCTTGGGAACAGTGGGGGGGACCCCCGAAGCGTCCGATTTTTTGAACGTCTCGCTGATGAAACCCATTTCACAGGCCAGCCTGACATATTATGAGGGCCTCATAGACCATCCCTGGCTGAGCATCACTGCGGGAAATTTTGCTTACGACTACAACCCGGACGTGAAGGACTTGGGGCTTTACCTGCTGCGGGGTCCCGTGTATCCGGGTCTTCTGATGTCGGGGTTTCAGCAGTTCGAGACCGACACCACGAAAGCTGTTCAGACCGGATTCCGCGTGCACAACGCCATCGGAAACTTCAGCCAAGATCTTTTGCTCATCAACGAGCAGGAGCTGCCCCCCATGTTCGACTGGAGCCTCGCCTATGTGGCAAAGTACCGGGCCTTTAATGCCCTGGAAATCGGCGCGGGCGTCAATTTTTACCGGCTCATCCCCTACAGCAATGCGCTGGAAACTCCGGGGCGGTTTCCTTACGGCCAGGGCTCGACGGCCTCGGACGGGACCCCGAATTACGACGTCGTTTCTCCCGACGATACGGTTTTTTACACCGACCAGGGAATCAAGCTCATGGGTATGTTCAGCCTCGATCCCAAGCGCTGGCTTCCGTTTGAGAACATGGGCTCGGAGGATTTCAAGCTATATGGCGAAGCGGCCGTTCTGGGCGTCAAAAACTATGGGTCCCTATACAACGACATCTGGCAACGCATTCCGGTCATGGGCGGTTTCAACGTCCCGACTTTCGGAATTCTGGATTTCCTTTCCGTGGAAGTGGAGTGGTACGGTTCGCCTTACCGGGATGATTTATCCAACCTCGGCAATCCCGCCAGCATCGTGGCTCCCTGGATGAACCAGAATCCGCCCATTCCATCCCCCGTTCCTGTGGAGCCCGGCGCGTATCCGGATTCCGTGAAGGACAATTGGAAATGGGCCGTGGTCGCGCAGAAAACGGTCGCGAAACACATCCGTTTTACGGCCCAAATCGCCAATGATCATTTCAGACCCGGTCCCTTGGTGAGTGATGGAACCGGCACGACCACCACCGGGGGTGCGGCTTCGGTGTTAACAGCTCCCAGCGACTGGTATTTCATGTGCCGGCTCGGGTTTTTCTTCTGATGCGGATGAGTGCGCAGATGAGTATGCAGACTATTTCGAAGTGTATGCGGGTAAACAGGCGCAGGGCGAATGCCCTCCTTTGGACATGCTTGCTGGCTTTGCCCGGATCCCTGTTTGCGCAAGGCGACTCATCGGGCATCCGTCTGAAATATCACGGCGCTGGATGGGTTGAATTCGGAAAGGTGGAGAACAGCTACGAGGACCTTGGAGGGGAAATCGGGGACTACAACAAAAATTGGCTGCAGGATGGCGGCGGCCAATTCGGCGTGATCGCCAAGGTCGATTCCAACTGGGAAGGCGCCTTTCAACTCGGTATAATGGAAATCGAATTGCCCCGCGGCACGGCCGGAGAGAATGGCCAGCAAACCGCGAGCCTTTGGTATCCCTTTTGGACTCCCTACGTTTCCGAGGCCCGGGTCACCTACTCGCATCCGGTTTTGAATCACCTCGGGAAATTCCAGGTGACCTTGGGAGAATTCACCTATAACTACAGTCCCGACGCGAAAAATCTGGGGCTGTATCTCATGAACGGATACGTGTATCCCGGGGCCCTTGAATCCGGCTTCGGAGGCCTTTACGGAGGGGTAGACGCGTCCGAGTTCGGGGGATTGGTTCGCTACGAAGTGGGAGGTTTCCACAACGACATTCTTCTTAAAACCGAGGATGAGCGGCCGGATTACGACTGGTCCCTTTTGAACATCGCGTCTTACACGATTCGGCCCGGGCTTGAGATTGGGGCGGGAGTGGATTTTTACCGGCTCATCGCCAACAATTCCAGCATCACGTCGCCCGGGACGATGTGCGGGGGACTCGGCTACGGTCTTGGCGAGTGCAGCTATACGGACACCGTGGGAGGCAAAGTCGACACCATCACGGGATCATTGGCCGGAACCAAGGTCATGGCGCGATTTCACCTGGACCCAAAAGCGTTGTTCGGATTTTCAAAACTGGGACCCTGGATCCTCGGTGGGAAGGACCTGACTCTTTATGGCGAGGCCGCGATTATCGGCCTTAAAAATTATCCGATTTACTACGACGACATTTGGCAGCGCATTCCGGTCATGATGGGCTTCGACTTTCCGGCGTTCGGGTATCTCGATTATCTCTCAGCGGAAGTGGAATACTACGGCTCAAAGAATTCCAGCGACGATATCGGGGCCAATTTTGGAGGGTCCTGGATACCCGATAACAACCAGTATGTGCAGGATTACAACACGCGCGACAACTGGAAGTGGTCTGTCAACTTGGCCCGGACCTTGTTCGGACACCTGCAGTTTTCAGCCCAGGTGGCCGATGATCACCTGCGTTTGGGCGGGACGCACGATTTGCCCTGGGTGGGGGGAGAAGTCCTCAGAACGCCCGATGATTGGTACTGGACATGCAAACTCGCTTATTTCTTTTAGGGAACTCCGGATCCGAAATAAAAGCCATGAACACGATCAAATTTCTCCACCCCCGCCTTCTCGTTTTTGCGGGACTCCTGATAGGTGGAGCCATTTCCGGTTCCGCCGCGCAGGATACCGGCAGCGTTGTTCTGAGGGGCACCGGGTGGATGCAGGATGACTTCATCGGGCACAGTTCTGACTACAACGGCGATTTCAACGGCAAGAGCGTGTTGTCCACCGGAGCACAGCTCTCCTTGAGCGACACGCTTTCAGACAGGTTCCAGGTAACGGCGGGCTTGGGCGTGATTACGGGCACCACGTTGCAACCCACCGCGACTTTCGAGGCGGGGTATTCCCTTCCCACCACAAACCCCTATGTCTCGGAGGCTAGTTTCACCTATAAGTTTTTAAACCAGGACAACACCAAACTCTGGCTGAGAGGGGGCCTGTTTCCCTATACGTATAATCCCGACGTCAAGGATTTGGGACTGTACCTCTTGCGGGGGCCAGTCCATCCGGGGATTCTCATCTCCGGTTACGAGACAGAAGGTATGCTGCCCGTCGCGAATTTGGAGGGCCTTCCGGTCGCAAGCATCATGGGCCTTCAATTGCACCATGAGTGGGGGAGGTTTCAGGAGGATTTTCTGCTTTCCAGCGAAACGGAGTATTACCCCTTCTTCGACATCTCCCCTGTGTATGTGGCCAGCTATCAGGTTCATCCGTCCCTGCGCATCGGCGCGGGAGTGAATTTTTATCACCTGATTCCAGTGAATCCCGTCCTCGACCGGTACCATGGAGCGCAATACGTGGACTATTCGGACACTGCCGGAGGCAAGAATCCCGACACGACCACCGAAATTTCTTTCGCCGGAACCAAGCTCATGGCCACCTTCGCTTTTGATCCCAAGCTCCTTATGAAACAAGGCCTGCCGTTCGGCGCGGAAGATCTCAAGCTGTACGGAGAAGTGGGGATGATAGGCCTGGAGGACAGCAAGGCCTACCGGTACTATTTCGGGGGCTACCTGCAGCGCATGCCGGTGATGGTGGGCTTCAACATCCCCACTTTCAACCTGCTCGATTACCTCTCCCTTGAAGCGGAATGGTACGACTCTCCCTTCGAGGACGATCTGTCCGGTTACACTTTGACAAATTATTCCGCGATTCCCTTAAACTCCGATAGAAACCCCGACACTGACAAATGGAAATGGTCCCTGCAAGGCTCCAGGACGATTCAAAAACACGTCATGATCTCCCTTCAGGTGGCCAATGATCACTACCGCCCGGGAATTTATAACGGTCCGGCTGACAATCCCCCGCCCCTGCTGGAGGCAATTCTGGTCACCCCCAAGGATTGGTACTTCTACGTCAAGCTGTCATACAGCTTCTAAAAGTCACAGAGTCAGATAGACACACACTTTTGGAGCAAGAGAACTCCTTTGGGAGAGACGCTTCACTATGAAGGGCTCTTTCGCAACCTCAACGCGTTGCCGATGACGGAAACAGAACTGAAACTCATAGCCGCCGCCGCCAGCATCGGGCTGAGCAAGATGCCGTAAAAAGGATAGAGGACGCCCGCCGCGACGGGAATCCCCAAGGCGTTGTAGGCGAAAGCGAAAAAGAGATTCTGGCGGATGTTTCGCATCGTCGCCCGGCTCAGCTCGCGGGCGCGAACGATGCCGTTCAAGTCTCCCTTCACCAGGGTCACCCCGGCGCTTTGCATGGCCACGTCGGTGCCGGTTCCCATGGCGATTCCGACGTGGGCCTGCGCCAGTGCGGGCGCATCGTTGATGCCGTCTCCCGCCATGGCCACTCTTCCGCCTTCCCGCTGAAGCCTTTTCACGACGTCGGCTTTCTCATTCGGAAGCACTTCCGCGAGGACTTCGTCAATCCCCAGACCTTGGGCCAGCGCTTCGGCGGTGGTGCGGGTGTCGCCGGTCAGCATCACGATGCGGATGCCCTCGACGCGGAGTTTTTTAAGAGCCCCTGGCGTTGAGTTCTTGATGGGATCCGCCACGGAAAACACGGCGACGGCTTTGTCGTCAACGGCCAGGAACATCACCGTTTGCCCCGCTTTTCCCCTCTCCTCCGCCGTGGCGGATAATTCTCCCGGGGGGATGCCCGATTCTTCCAGCAGGGCGCGATTTCCCAGCGCAACGCGGTTTCCTTCAAGCACGCCCCGCACTCCCTTGCCCGTCACGGAGGAAAAGTTTTCCAGTTTGGGAAGCACAATCCCTCTCTCCAAAGCCCGCGTCAAAATGGCCGCGGCCAAAGGGTGCTCGCTGCCTTGCTCCAGTCCCGCTGCCAGCCTCAAGGCTTCCTCTTCCGAGATTTCCGGGACTTCCGGAAACCCCGGAAGAAGGTCTATCCCAATCAGTTTGGGTTTGCCTTCGGTGAGGGTGCCGGTTTTGTCCACCACCAGAACGTCAATCTTATGGAAGATTTCGAGGGCTTCGGCGTCGCGAAACAGAATGCCCGAGGTGGCGCCTTTGCCGGTGGCAACCAGGATGGACATGGGGGTGGCCAACCCCAAAGCGCAGGGACAGGCGATGATGAGCACCGCCACGGCGCTGATCACCGCATAGGCCATGGAAGGATGGGGACCGAACACGGCCCAGAGAAGGAAGGTGACAAGGGCCGCCGCGACGACGAGGGGAACGAAAATTCCGGAAATCTTATCCGCCAATTTTTGGATGGGCGCGCGGCTGCGCTGGGCTTCGGCCACGCGGGCGATGATTTGGGAGAGCACCGTGGCGGCGCCCACCCGTTCCGCCTTCATGATGAACGTGCCCCGCCCGTTGAGCGTTGCGCCGAGGACCTTGTCGCCGGTTTTTTTCTCCACGGGGAAGGATTCCCCGGTCATCATGGATTCGTCCACGGCGCTGAGGCCTTCCAGAACGCTGCCGTCGGTTGGCACCGATTCGCCGGGGCGGACGCGCAGACTGTCCCCGACCTCAATTTTGTCCAGAGGAATCTCTTCCTCCTTCCCGTCTTCTCGAAGCCTGCGCGCGGTTTTCGGAGCCAGTTTCAGCAGGGCCTGAATGGCCGCGCCGGTATGGCTGCGCGCCTTGAGTTCCATCACCTGGCCGAGCAGAACCAGCGTGACGATGACGGCGGAAGCTTCGAAGTAGACGCCCACCTGCCCCTGCGCGTCCCGAAAGGAAGGAGGGAAGAGACCGGGCCACAAGGTGGCGACAAGGCTGTATCCGTAGCTCACGGCGACGCCGAGGCCAATGAGGGTGAACATGTTCAGGCTGCGGTGAAGGAGCGATTGCCCGGCGCGCACGAAGAACGGCCAGCCGCATCCGAGCACCACGGGCGTCGCCAGGACAAACTCTATCCACCGAAGCGCGGATAAGGAGAGACGGCCTTCGAAGAGCGAATGCCGCATGGCCAGAACGACTAAAGGCAAAGCCAGGATGAGGCTCACCCAAAATCGGCGCCGCATGTCCGGGAGTTCAGGGTCCTCCTCTTCCGTGTTCAGCCTAAGAGTCCGGGGTTCCAAAGCCATGCCGCACTTGGGGCAGGCTCCCGGTCCTTTTTGCAGGACTTCCGGGTGCATGGGGCAGGTGTATTCTGCGGAGTTGTCCGCGGGTTCTGCGGGAGTTGCGGGACTGGAAACGGGATGCGGGTCTTGAATGAGAGAGGAAATGGGAGAAGAAATGGGAGCGGAGGATTTTGCATACCGTTCCGGATCGCCCGCGAATTTTGCGAGGCAATAGCCGCAGCAGAAGACGTACTCGGTTCCTTGATAGGCGCTCCGGTGCTTTGATTTCAAGGGGACGTTCATCCCGCAAACGGGATCCAGGGCGGTGTCGGGGAAAGAAGCGGGAGGCGAGGACATTTCATCAAAATACTTCACGAATAAATCGCTGAATAAAAAAGGGGCGGCTCTTCGTCGGAGCCGCCCCTTTTTAGACGATAGTTAAGACGATGGGATTGGAAGATTCTGAAGTTTAAAAGATCCGAGCCTGGATTAAGGCGCGTCCAGAGCGGTGGAATCGCAGTTGACAGGCCCCATTTCTCCGCAGACGATTTTCAGGCTGTCGCGGACCTGGGACACTTCGCTGACAGGAATATAGTCGGTGAAATCGTTGAAGGTGGCGCGCACGAATGTCAGCACTCCCGCTATTGTCGAATCGGAGGCGTTTTCACCGGGCATCATGGCGCCCTGGATGGTGTCGCCGTCTACGATGATGGTGTTTGCGGTATCCACGAAGTTTGGAAGTCCCAGAATCTGGATGCGGATGGCGCGCTGCGGGGAGGCCGAGAGAAAATCAGAGTGGTAAATGGGGGGCGTGCCCGTAGCCCCCTTGGCGTCTTTCCCATGGCAGTTCTGGCATACCGCTTCAAAGCGCGCTTCGCCAATTGTCAATAGCGCCGTGGGGTAGGCCGCCGGATAGACGGCGATATTAACCGTCTCCGTGTCGTTGCCAAAGCCATGGGCGACTATCAGGAAATCCTGGGCCGTGAATGTTTGGGTGGGAGTGCCGGAAATAACTCCCGTGACGGGGTTCAGGGAAATGCCGGCGGGCAGGGGCGAGACAGCCGAGTAGGTCATAACGGGCCCCTGATAAGACCCCGGGGTGTCGGGAGCTATGGGAACATTCGGGGTCGTCCAAATAATTCCAGGCCCGGATTTGTTGGGGGGATAAAGAAGTCCGTAGGATACTTCCGGCGCGCGCTCATCGCAGAAGTTGTTGGCATCGCCCACGCAGATGCCCACGATGGTTGTGGCCGTGCCGCTGGGACCCGTTGCCGTTACCGCGTAGTTGGCGGCAACGTCCATAAGCTTCGTGGGGGTACCTGAAATGATGCCGGTTTGGGTGTTTAAGCTTAAGCCGGGAGGCAGGGCCGAGGTCAAGGAGTAGCTGCTGATTGCGCCGCCCGCCGTATCCACGACGGTGTCCGGGGCGATGGGCACACCCGAGTCGGCGGCTATTGCCGAGTAACTGATGTTGGGAGCGAAGGGGCCTTTGCCGACCTGGCAGATAACCGTGCTGTCGCTGACGCACACGGTCAACACCGCGGTGCCGGCGCCGCTGGGACCCGACGCGGTGACGGTGTAATTCGCGGCCGGTTCGCTCACGGTGGGCGTGCCCGAAATCAGGCCTGTCTTGGCATTCAGTACCAGTCCTGCAGGGAGAGGCGGAGACACCGTGAATCCGGTTATGGCGGCGCTGCCGGTGGCCACCACGGAGTCTGCCGGGTCGATGGGGCTGTTTCGGATAATCGCCAGGCCCAAATGCCGGTAGGTGATGATG
>Ga0206831_1100_pt1 | contig 26256 bp, 28 predicted proteins | sample Alteio_BWOrgCont_73_FD_152876 | JGI IMG/M metagenome (GOLD analysis project Ga0206831, IMG submission 152876) | Enriched cells from forest soil in Barre Woods Harvard Forest LTER site, Petersham, Massachusetts, United States -... | ecosystem: Environmental > Terrestrial > Soil > Temperate forest >...
TTCATCGCCACACCGCGGACGGTCGGACGAATCCCTAACCAACGTTTCGCGCCGGCTTTACCAAAGGAACGTAAATTATTTTCTGAGTTGCTTACTTCACCCATGGTAGCGCGGCAATCAACCAACACTTTGCGCATTTCACCAGAACGTAAGCGCAGCGTAGCATAACCACCATCACGCGCTAATAATTGCACTGAAGTACCCGCGCTACGCGCTAATTGCGCGCCTTTACCAGGTTGCATTTCGATGCAGTGAATCGTGCTACCTAATGGCACATTGCGCAACGGCAAGGTGTTACCGGTTTTAATCGGCGCATCAGAGCCAGATACAATTTCGTCGCCTTTTTTAAGGCCGCTTGGCGCAATGATATAACGGCGTTCGCCATCTTTATAAAGCACTAAGGCAATGTGGGCGGTGCGGTTTGGATCGTATTCCAAGCGTTCAACTTTGGCAGGAATACCATCTTTATCGCGCTTGAAATCCACTAAACGATAATGTTGTTTGTGACCACCACCAATATGGCGAGTCGTGATGTGACCATTATTATTGCGGCCACCAGTGCGTTTTTTCACCGCCAATAAAGGGGCAAACGGCGCGCCTTTATGTAACTCGGGGCTCACTACTTTAATAAGGGAACGACGCGCAGGTGATGTAGGTTTGGTTTTAACTAATGCCATCTTCTTACTCCTTACCTGCAAAATCAATATCGAAGCCTTCTTTCAAAGCAACGTAAGCTTTTTTATGGGCTTTACGACGACCGGGAATTTGTTTGAAATTACGGGTTTTGGCGTGCGTTACGCAGATATTGACGTCAGCAACTTTTACTTCAAATAATTTTTCAACCGCTGCTTTCACTTCGGGTTTGGTTGCATCTTTCACCACTTTAAAAACAAATTGGTGTTGTTTTTCAGCTAAGCGAGTGGCTTTTTCTGAAATTTGTGGCGCCAACAAAATGTTATACAAACGTTCTTCAGCGACTTTTTTTACTGTACTTGTTGTCATGCCAGCATCTCCTCAATTTTTTTGATGGCAGGCGCTGTCATGATAATTTTTTCATAACCAACCAAGCTCACTGGATCAATTGAAATCACATCGCAAGCATCGACATTACGCAAATTGCGTGATGACAAATACAAGTTTTCATCCAACTGTTCAGTCACAATCAAGCCATCTTTAATGTTCAAGGCTTTTAATTTTTCTGCCAAAAATTTCGTTTTAGGCTGTTCAACGTGAAATGATTCCACGGCAATCAAACGTTCCTGACGGCACAATTCAGATAAAATCGATTGCAAAGCACCTTTGTACATTTTGCGATTGATTTTTTGGCTGTGATCTTGTGGACGGGCTGCAAATGTCACGCCGCCTTTACGCCATAATGGACCACGGGTAGTACCGGCACGCGCACGGCCAGTGCCTTTTTGTTTCCACGGCTTAGCACCACCACCACTCACATCAGAGCGATTTTTTTGTTGCTTGGTGCCCGCGCGCGCGTTGGCTTGAAACGCCACCACGACTTGATGCACTAAAGCTTCGTTATAAGGGCGATCGAAATTGCTGGCTGATACTGTCAACTTGCCGGCTTTCGCGTCACCCCACTCAACTAAATTCAATTCCATTATTTTTTACCTCCCGCTTTTTTAACGGCTGGCTTAATGATGAGGTTGCCATTTTTAGCACCGGGAGCACTGCCTTCGATCACTAATAAATTGCGTTCAACATCAACACGTAATACTTTTTTGTTTTGCGCGGTCCGTTGCACATTACCCATTTGGCCGGCCATTTTCTTGCCTTTGAAAACCCGACCAGGCGATTGGTTTTGACCGGTAGAACCCAACACACGATGCGACAAGGAGTTACCGTGCGTTGCATCTTGCGTGCGGAAATGGTGGCGTTTCACACCACCTTGGAAACCTTTACCTTTGCTGTGTTCAGTGGTCACATCAACAAATTGTCCGATGCTGAATACATCCACTTTCAATTCACCACCGACAGTCAAATCTTTGCCTTCCGCTTCATCTAAACGAAACTCGCGACAAATGCGACCGGGCGCTACTTTTGCCGTTGCAAAGTGACCACTCACTGCCTTGCTCACGCGAGTCGCACGACGCGTACCCGTGGCGAGCTGCAAAGCACGATAGCCTTCTTTTTCAAGAGTTTTAACTTGAGTAATGAAGTTGGGTTCAACTTCAATTACAGTGGCATTGCGCGCATCGCCTGAAGCTTCAAACACACGCGTCATACCAATTTTTTTACCTATTAATCCGATTGCCATTGCTATCTCCAACCTATCACGTAGGGGCGGGTCGGGACCCGCCCGCGGGCCGCTCGCGAGCGGCCCCTACGCTGGGTTTTAATTCAAACTAATCTGCACATCCACACCGGAGGCTAAATCTAACTTCATTAGCGCATCAACAGTTTTGTCAGTCGGTTTTTCAATCACGACTAAACGTTTATGGGTGCGAATTTCGTATTGATCGCGCGCGTCTTTATTAACGTGCGGAGAAACCAATACGGTAAAACGTTCTTTGCGAGTCGGTAAAGGCACGGGGCCACGCACTTGTGCGCCGGTCCGTTTTGCCGTTTCAACGATTTCGCTAGTTGAATCATCGATCAAACGATGATCAAATGCTTTTAAGCAAATCCGGATCTTTTGACCTTTCTCTGCTACCGCTTTTTTGGCAGGTGCTTTTTTAGCAGTGGCCGCCGGTTTTTTTACTGCGGATGCTTTAGCGGGGACTTCTTTTTTAGCTGTTGCTGCTGTCATGTATTTACTCTCTACTCATTGTAGGTCGGCTTACGAGAGTTTCGCGTTAGCGAAACGACCAAGCCGACGCCCAAGCTTTGTTTGTCGGCTTGCTACGTTTTACTGGCGTAAAACTTCGCGTAAGCCGACCTACGTTATTTAATAATCTTCGCCACGACACCGGCACCCACCGTACGACCGCCTTCACGAATCGCAAAGCGTAAGCCATCATCCATCGCAATCGGCGCAATGAGTTCAACCGTGACTTTTACGTTGTCACCGGGCATCACCATTTCCATGCCTTCTGGTAATTCAACCGCACCGGTAACATCGGTAGTGCGGAAGTAAAATTGCGGACGGTAGCCTTTGAAGAACGGCGTGTGACGGCCACCTTCTTCTTTAGAAAGGACGTACACTTCGGCTTCGAATTGGGTGTGTGGTGTGATAGAGCCGGGTTTAGCCAAGACTTGACCGCGTTCAACTTCTTCACGTTTTGTACCACGCAGTAATACACCGACGTTGTCACCGGCTTGACCTTGGTCTAATAATTTGCGGAACATTTCCACGCCAGTACAAGTGGTTTTCGTGGTAGGTTTCAAACCGATGATTTCAATTTCTTCGCCAACTTTAACGATACCGCGTTCAACACGTCCGGTCACCACGGTGCCACGACCTGAAATCGAGAACACATCTTCAATCGGTAACAAGAACGCTTTGTCTAAGGCACGCACGGGCTCTGGGAAGTAAGAGTCCATCGCATCGACTAATTTTTCAATTGCCGGAACACCGATGTCGCTCTTATCGCCTTCCAAGGCTTTCAAGGCACTACCAATCACGATTGGGGTGTCATCGCCAGGGAATTTGTATTGACTTAATAAGTCACGGACTTCCATTTCAACCAGTTCTAATAATTCAGCATCGTCAACCATGTCGGCTTTGTTTAAGAACACAACGATATGTGGCACGCCGACTTGACGGGCTAACAGAATGTGTTCACGCGTTTGCGGCATCGGGCCATCGGCAGCACTCACCACCAGAATCGCGCCGTCCATTTGCGCAGCACCAGTAATCATGTTTTTGATGTAGTCGGCGTGTCCCGGGCAATCAACGTGCGCATAGTGACGCTTAGGAGATTCGTACTCAACGTGGGAGGTCGAAATGGTAATACCACGGGCTTTTTCTTCCGGTGCATTGTCGATTTGGTCGTATGCCTTGGCTTCACCACCAAACTTTTCTGCGCCAATCTTCGTCAACGCCGCCGTCAACGTCGTCTTTCCATGGTCAACGTGACCAATGGTCCCTACGTTTAAGTGCGGTTTACTGCGACTAAATTTCTCTTTTGCCATGTTTTGTCTCCTCTCGGTGTTTAGGTGCCGGCTTTTAAGTGAGTCGGCGCGTCAATTTGATTCTGTTCGTTTTCACAAGTTGTGGGTTGTGAGTTGTGGGTTGTGGGTTGTGAGATCTTTATCGCTACTTGTCGTGGCAGATGAAAAATTGCTTTTGCTTTTTCTCACAACTCACCCCTCACAACTCACAACCAAGTTTTCTAACAACGAATGACTACTAACTACTTTTTTTCATTACTGCCTCGGCAATATTCCCAGGCGCTTCGTTATATTTTTTAAATTCCATTGAATAGCTAGCGCGGCCTTGCGTGGCTGAACGCAAATCCGTTGCATAACCAAACATTTCAGATAAGGGCACTTCCGCGTGAATTTGTTTTCCACCGGCTGGCATATCATCCATGCCTTGCAAAATACCGCGACGACGATTTAAATCGCCCATCACATCGCCCATGTAATCTTCAGGTGACATGACTTCTACTTTCATGATCGGTTCAAGCAACACCGCACCGGCTTTTAATGCACCTTCTTTGAAGGCCATTGAACCGGCGATCTTAAACGCCATTTCACTCGAGTCAACATCGTGATAAGAACCATCGAAAATAGTGACTTTAACGTCGACGACTGGATAGCCTGCCAACACACCATTTTTCATTTGTTCTTGCACGCCTTTATCAACCGGGTTAATAAATTCTTTAGGAACTGTACCGCCGACTACTTCGCTGACAAATTCATAACCTGTGCCCGGCTCTTTTGGCTCCAGCTTCAACCACACGTGACCATATTGACCACGACCACCAGATTGGCGAATAAATTTGCCTTCTTGTTCGACTTTCTTGCGAATTGTTTCGCGATACGCCACTTGCGGTTTACCAACATTAGCTTCAACGTTGAATTCGCGCTTCATGCGATCCACAATAATTTCGAGGTGTAATTCACCCATGCCAGAAATAATGGTTTGACCTGTTTCTTCATCGGTACGAACACGGAAAGACGGATCTTCTTGCGCTAATTTACTTAAGGCAATACCCATTTTTTCTTGGTCGGCCTTGGTTTTTGGTTCCACTGCAACAGAAATAACCGGCTCTGGGAAATCCATTTTTTCCAAGGTGATCACATTATTTAAATCACACAGTGTTTCACCGGTGGTCACATCTTTCAAACCCACGGCAGCGGCGATATCGCCCGCACATACTTCTTTAATTTCTTCACGCGTGTTGGCGTGCATTTGCAATAAACGACCAATGCGTTCTTTGCGATCTTTAATCGGGTTAAATACGGTGTCACCGGTTTTCAACACACCCGAGTAAACACGGAAATAAGTTAAAGTTCCAACGAAGGGGTCGGTGGCGATTTTAAAAGCTAAAGCTGAAAATGGTTCATCATCGGTAGCATGCCGTTCAATAACAGTTTCAGCGGCGTCGTCTTTAGTGCCTTTAACGGCCGGACGATCATTCGGTGAAGGCAAGTAATTAATAACTGCATCCAACACGGCTTGTACGCCTTTATTTTTGAACGCTGAACCACATAATACGGGAACAATTTCATTCGCGATGGTACGCTTACGTAAGCCTTGACGAATTTCATCATCGGTCAACGCAGTTCCTTCTAAATATTTTTCCATCAAGGCATCGGAAGATTCAGAGGCGGCTTCCACCATTTTTTCGCGCCATTCTTCAGCGAGAGCTTGCATATCAGCAGGGATTGCATCTAATGTGTACGTGGTACCTTTATCTTCATCATTCCAGTTGATGGCTTTCATGCGAATTAAATCGATCACGCCACGGAATTTTTCTTCAGCACCGAGTGACAATTGCACTGGCACAGGAATTGCGCCCAAACGTTTTTTGATTTGTTCAACGACATTCAAGAAATGCGCGCCGGCACGATCCATTTTATTAACGAAGCAAATGCGTGGCACACCGTATTTATTGGCTTGACGCCATACGGTTTCAGATTGCGGTTCTACACCACTCACTGCGTCAAATACACACACCGCGCCATCTAACACGCGCAATGAACGTTCCACTTCAATGGTGAAGTCAACGTGGCCAGGGGTATCGATAATATTGATGCGATGCGGTTTAAATTGTTTGTCCATCCCGCTCCAGAAGCAGGTAGTCGCCGCAGAGGTAATAGTGATCCCGCGCTCTTGTTCTTGCACCATCCAGTCCATCGTCGCCGCACCATCGTGCACTTCGCCGATTTTGTGCGACACACCCGTGTAAAACAACACGCGTTCAGTCGTGGTGGTTTTACCGGCGTCAATGTGGGCCATAATGCCGATATTGCGGTATTCGTTAATGGGGGTCTTTCTTGCCACTTTAAATTCTTCCTAACATTTCGCCGTCATTCCCGCGAAAGCGGGAATCCAGCTTTTAAAATTTATTTGTCGGCTTGCGCATTTTGTTTCACAAAACGCGGGAAGCCGACCTACGTTCTTACCAACGGTAGTGAGCAAACGCTTGGTTAGCTTTTGCCATTTTGTGCACTTCTTCACGCTTCTTAACGGCGGCACCGCGGCCTTCAACCGCTTCTTTCAATTCAGCAGCTAAACGCAAAGCCATGGTTTTTTCAGAGCGCTTGCGCGAAGCTTCAATTAACCAGCGCATTGCTAAAGCATCACGGCGATCAGCACGCACTTCAACCGGTACTTGGTAGGTTGCACCACCGACACGACGTGAACGTACTTCTACGGAAGGACGCAATTTATCTAAAGCTCGGTCAAATAAGTCAATCACATCAGCAGATTTATTGTCGTGGTGCAATTTTTCCAAAGCACCATAAACCACTTTTTCAGCCACTGATTTTTTACCACGCATCATCACGCGATTAATAAATTTCGCAAGCATTTTGCTTGAGTAAACTGGATCCGGCAAAATTTCACGTTTTATCGCCGCTCTTCTTCTTGACATGGAATGTATCTCTCAAGTTAATTAAAATCTTTCGATCTCTTTACATACCCACTCCCCTTTACAAAAACCCGCCAAGTTGTGAGGGGTGGGTTGTGGGTTGTGAGATCTTTATCGCTATTTGTCGTGGCTGATGAAAAATTGCTTTTGCTTTTTCTCACAACTCACAACTGACAACTCACAACTATTTTTTGGGCCGTTTCGTACCATACTTCGACCGCCCTTGCATCCGCTTCGCAACACCACTGGTATCCAAGCTGCCGCGCACTGTGTGATAACGCACACCTGGAAGATCAGGTACCCGTCCGCCGCGCACTAATACGACTGAGTGCTCTTGCAAATTGTGCCCTTCACCACCGATATAGGAAGTGATTTCATAACCATTGGTTAAACGCACCCGCGCAACTTTACGCAACGCTGAGTTTGGTTTTTTGGGGGTAGTAGTGTAAACCCGAGTACAAACGCCGCGTTTTTGCGGACAACGACCTAAAGCAGGTACTTTAGTTTTATCGACCGGCGGAGTGCGGCCTTTACGAACGAGTTGATTTACGGTTGCCATGCAGAATCCTAAAATTTAAAGTGTGCAAAAAGCGCCTTCCTGCTTGTGTTTCCCGGGTGGAAAACAATGTAAGGAAGTCGCCAGTTGCAAAGCTAATAATGACATTAACTTTGCCCAATGCTACACAATTAGTAGCTTTTCGCTTCAAAACCAGCGCTCTTGCGAAGACAGCCGGTTTTATTGGGGACGCATATTGTAACGACTTTTAAAAAAAAGTCAATAGGCTTTTCACATTACGTATTTTGCGTAACATGAGTAATTTACAGGCCCTATTATTTTAGCGCCAATAATTTCGATTGAATTGGCGGATATACATTATTCTCACAATTTGCGTAATCCGCTATGGGTGTAAGAGACGCATTGGAGAAAGTAACATTGCCATCCCTCTGGCTACTAGCTACACTGTAAGTCCCGCTGGCAGTTAGAGCACTCCCATCTGTTGTTGAAGCAGTTATCTTAAGTTCATCGTCTGTGCCACTATAACTCAAAGTGAAAGTGACTCCGTTTGGAGTATTTTCACAAGAACGGATTTCATCCGACCAATAGCACTGATTTCCCATATAATTTTCAGACCCCGGACATTGCGAAAAACCTGTCAAACCTATCAAAAATCCGCTGCTACTCTGAGTTTCCAAAAACATGCTCGTAGGACCATAGTTGGTAGGAATATTTGCACCCTGCCAACAAATTGGATTAGTCTGCAAAGATTCGCAGGTAACTGGTTGAGCTGCAATAGCATTATTTCCGCTAATTACCAACACCGCCACACCCAGAAAAAGGCTTATTTTTTTAGATTTCATCATGCTTCTCCTGCCGTTATAAAAATTCGATTGCTTCAGTATAGTATAAATTTCATGCTATGCTAGCAGCCCATATGCAAACCCTCATTCTCAAAAAAAATACTGAACAGCGCCTCTACCAAGGTCATTTGTGGATTTATAACAACGACTTGGACAACACCCAAAGCCCAGCCAAAAGCTTTAGCGCCGGTGAAATCGTGGTGGTACACACTGCGCAGCACCGACCTTTGGGTTTAGCGTATGTGAATCCGCGCAATTTACTGATGGGGCGTTTGTTAACGCGCGACGTTAACGTTGTGATTGATACAGATTTTTTTGTTGAACGAATCACGAGTGCTTTAAATTTACGTGAGCGATTTTTTAGCGAACCGTTTTATCGTTTAATTTATTCCGAAGCGGATCGCATTCCGGGTTTAATTGTCGATCGCTATGACGATGTATTAGTGGCGCAATTTAATACCGCTGGCATCGAAGCGTTGCGGGAAAATATTTTACACGCATTGATTGCCGTATTAAAACCCAAAACCATTATTTTGCGTAATGATAGTAGCAGCCGGGAAGCGGAAGAATTGCCGAAAGTCGTCGAAACGGTTCATGGCACCGCACCAGAATTTTTGCGCGTGCTGGAAAACAATACTGAATTTTTAGTGCCGGCATTAAGCGGCCAAAAAACCGGTTGGTTTTATGATCATCGCGATAACCGCGCGCGCTTAAATCAATTTGTCAAAGATAAAACTGTACTGGATGTTTTCAGCTACATGGGTGGTTGGGGCGTGCAAGCCTTAAAACACGGCGCAAAATCCGTGCTGAGTATTGATAGCTCGGAAGCGGCACTGACGCAGCAAATTGACAACGCCAAATTGAATCATGTTGCCGATCGTTTACAAACCAGCACCGCCGATGCCTTTGATCATCTCACTGAACTATCCAAGCAAAGACAAAAATTTGACATTATTATTTTAGATCCGCCGGCGCTGATCAAACGCCGCAAAGATTTTCACGCCGGCATGCAAGCCTATTTTCACTTAAACAAAATGGCTTTGACTTTATTAAACCCCCAAGGCCTCTTAGTTTCAGCTTCGTGCTCGCAACATTTAATGCCAGGTGAACTCGCTTCCGCCGTGCAACAAATTGCTGAAAAAGCTGGCCGCCCCGCGCGTTTAATTGCCGAAGGCCATCAAGGTATGGATCATCCAGTGCATTTATCAATTCCGGAAACGCAGTATTTGAAGGCTTTATTTGTGGCGTTTAGTGGTAAATAAATTTCGCCATTATTTTTTCTTGCAACTAAATATTGTGTTGTTATACACTCGGAAATACTAAATTCCCGAGGGAGGTATTTTCCAAAAATGCAAACTCCATCTTCACCACCCTGTAAACACCCTAAATTGGCTGGCGATTTTACACCCGTTGATCCGCAGTTACTCACAATATTAGGGATTCACATTCCTACTAATGATTATCAAGCAATTAAACAAGCTTTCGGACAAGCACTGCGACAATGTTATGCCGCTCCAGGCCAACTACAAATTCCAGCACGTCAATGTGAACTTATCGCAACGTGGAATGCACTCCCAGGATTACAAGAAAAAGTAAGACACATATCGCCACTGCTACTATCTCAAGTTCAACAGGGGGGAAAAATAAAAGTATTTCATTTACTACCTTTAGTGCAAGATGCCGTTGCTGCTCGCGCAACTTACTCTCCTAAGTCCTATGTTCAGGTATCAGAAATGGCAGCCACGTCGCCTCAAATAACCCCTGCTATCATAGCAGAGAGAATGAACGCGTCTATAAGGACCGCGTCGGCTGGCTCTCAAGTAGGACTTGTTGATAAGGATGATCTCATACCAATTTACCAGCAACCAATGAACTTTCTTTTGCCATATGCAATTGGGCATTACGCAGTAGAAATGTTAATCTCTCGAGAAAATATTCTAGGTTACTATTCTCAACAAGAAATTTTTACCTCAACGCGAGTAAAGTTAGGCAGCATGCCTTATCTTTTTATAAAGGGCTCGCCGACTACCTCTTCATCTTTCATTCCATTAAATCAAGAAGATATTCTGGCTATACATTTTATGTCAGCTATCCCTCCTGGTTCTAGTCTGCTCTCAGGATCCTCATCACCAATAATTGAATCCGCTATTAATGAAGGTGGACAATTGCAAATACAATCTACTTTTCCGCTGAATCAGCTGGTAAATTATTAAGGTCTGTTTGCAACTGAACATCTACTCACAATTTGCTATATTAAACCCGCAGCACTTCCCCACTCACCACATCGCGAATTTCGCTGGGTTTGTCAAAACCTAATGTGAGCGCATTGATAGTGAACTCGCTTCCGCCGTGCAACAAATTGCTGAAAAAGCCAGCCGCCCGGCACGCTTAATTGCCGAAGGCCACCAAGGCATGGATCATCCGGTGCATTTATCGATTCCGGAAACGCAGTATTTGAAGGCGTTGTTTGTGGTGATAGGAAATTAAACCTAAGGTTAAAATAGTTATGACCGCTTACCGTTACAACATAAGCGGCCATAACTAATCTATACCCAAAACATGCTAAATCGCCACAAATAAATCATCCAACGTAACACAGCTATCTACCAGACTATCAGAATATAAAGATTTTTTAATGCCATTTGCAGATATCATCGCGATAAACATTTGTTTTTTTGTTTTAGTTTGTGCAACAAAAATAGCTTTTTTATTTTCAAGAATTTTTGCATAAGCTTTATCAATTATAAAAGGCTTCTCGGAAAATTTAATCTCACACAATGTGATCGTATCATCCGAGCGATCGAACAATAAATCGATTTGCGTTCCATCACTTCCCCGTTTGGCAACTGCCCGCCAACTAAAGGGCACGCTGGATGCTTTTAAATTTAACTTATGCATGATTTGTGGCAGGTGTTTATAACAAATAGATTCAAACGCATAACCTTTCCAGGCATGAAATGATCCCTCTTTGGTTTTTTCCAACCAAAAACCTGACGGTTTGGCTAAATTTTTAATCGCTGAAAGATTAGCAGCGATCCAATTAAAATAAAACAGCGCGTACTCATCAATTACTTTAAAAAATTCGCCACGCTCTTTGTGTTGATAAGGAATAAAAGAAATAATAAACCCAGCGTCGATCAACTCCTGGAGACGTAAGCTTAGCCTACCTCCGCGGGAAAGTTTTAAATGTTTAGCAATGTCTTCTTTAGCAAGACCGTGCCGATGTTTGGCAATTTCTTTAATAATTTTGATATAGATTTCAGATTCTTTAAACAGAGATTTAAACAGTTCCTTCAGCTCATTAAATAAAAGGCCATTTTTATTAAAGCATGTGTGATCAATAATTTGATCGGCGCTCAAGCCCTTTTTAGCTTGCTCAAGGTAAAGCGGAATGCCACCAATGGCCATATAGAGAGTGGTTATTTGTTTATTGGTAAGCAACACTCCTTTGCTTTTCAAAAATAATTTTGCCTGACCGAGTGTAAAAGGTTCGATTTTAAGGCGATAGCTTACTCTTTGATAAAGCCCACCAGTATTGTTAATAATATTTTTAATAATCCACGATGCCAAAGAACCGCAAACAATTAACTTGACACGTTTGTCGTGACTCCAATATTCATTCCAATAATATTCTAAAACTTCCAGTAAATTAGCTTTGGGTGTAACCATCCAGGGGAATTCATCAAAAAACAATACGACCTTTTTATTTTTTGGTAAATTATCTATCGTGGTTTTAAGGAGTTCAAAAACACCATACCAATCCTTCGGAACACTCAGGGATAATTTATGATGAAACACTTCACTCACTCTGCGGCAGAAATTTTGCCGCTGTTTTAAAGCGGAACCTTTCTCAACGCCGGTTACATAAAAAAATTCGCAGGGACTGCTGGAAAAGAAACTTTTAATGAGAAATGTCTTTCCCACTCTGCGTCTGCCATAAACAGCCATAAATTCTGATTTATTAGAATTCAAAAATTGCTTCAATATCGCTGTTTCGCTCGAGCGCGCGATTATAGTCATGGTTGAACCTTTTCGTTATGGCCGCTTATCAGTATAGTATAGGCGGCCATAACTTTCAACCCGGGAAACGCAACCACAAATAGTTATGGCCGCTTATCGCCCCTGGATAAGCGGCCATAACTTTCCGCCCCGGAAAGCCATGCAATTTGCCAACAGTTCTCACTGAAAAGCAAGAACTTGCTGCTTTAGTTTTGAATCCCTTCTTGCGTAATGATAAGAAGTTAAACCCGCAGCACTTCCCCACTCACCACATCGCGAATTTCGCTGGGTTTATCTAAGCCCAATGTGGGTGCATCAATAATATAGGCAATTTCTTCGGCAAATTGTTCATACGCTGCTTGATAATTAAGACACGGTGCTTGATTCGAAATATTCGCGCTGGTGGAAACAATGGGGCCGCCAAACGCTAAACAGATTTCCCGTGCGACCGGATGCTGCGTCACCCGCAGCGCCACTTTTGTATACTGACCACGGATCCAAGCGGGAACTTTTTCGCTGGCCGGCACCAACCAAGTGATCGGATGATCATATTCCGCATCGATCCGTGCTTGTTGCTCAAGCGATAATGGCGCCATCCAATCTGCTAATTGCTGCCAATGCGCGGCGATCACAATCAAACCTTTTTCAATCGGCCGTTGTTTCAAGGTCAATAATTTATTAACCGCGCTTTCATTTAAAGGATCGCAGCCCAAGCCGAAGACACCCTCAGTAGGGTAGGCGATGATGGCTCCGTTTTTGAAGAGCGTAATAATTTTGGCTAAGTCATACATAAGCTGGACTTCCAATTGTAGGGGCGGCTCGCGAGCCGCCCGAAAAGCGAAGCGAACAAGCCGATCCCTCTCCTGGAAACAATTCTAGTCCAATCCATGGCCAAAACAACCCCCTTGTTTTAGCCAAATTGACACTATCCCTGTTATTTAGCCAATCTATAGCTAAAATAACCTTGTATTTTAGCCATAGATTGGCTAAAATAACCCCATATTTTAGCCAACCTCTTTTACCACTATGATGAAACGTGATATTGAAAGTGAATTATTGCTTTGGAAAGACAAACATAATCGTAAACCACTGATTATTTTAGGCGCCCGGCAAGTAGGTAAAACCTCGACTATTCAAAATTGGGCAACCCAGCATTTTAATTCTGTCATCACGATTAACTTTGAAGCAGAGCCTAAATTTAAAGAATGTTTTACCGATCTTGACCCGCAAACTATCATCAATAAAATCGGTGATATCGCGATGCGAGAAATTGTGGTTGGTGAAAGTTTATTGTTTTTAGATGAAATTCAAGAATGTCCCCAAGCGATTTTGGCTTTACGTTATTTTAAAGAAAAATTACCCGCTTTACATGTTATCGCCGCGGGCTCTTTGTTGGAATTTACTTTAAACAGCGGTGAATTTCGTATGCCGGTCGGTAGAGTGGAAATTCTGCATCTCAAGCCTTTATCATTCAAAGAATTCCTCACCGCGATCGGACACACGCGCTTGCGTGATTTCATTGAAAAAACGGAATTAAATACAGAAATTCCTAATGTTATTCACACCGAACTGATTAAATTAATGCACCAATATACGGTCCTGGGTGGCATGCCGGAAGTTATCAAAGAATATGCCACCAGTGGCAATTTAGTGGAATGTCAGCGGATTCAAACGACAACGTTAATCACTTACCGTCGTGATTTCGGCAAATATGCCAAACAAACTGAACATAAATATTTGCAACGGGTTTTTGAAAAAATACCGAGCTTAATTGCACAACATTTCAAATATTCAAAAGTAGATCCCGATTCGCGTGCGCGTGATCTTCGAGGCGCACTCGATATGTTAACGTGGGCTAATATCGTTTATCCGGTATACGCAACAGTTGCATCAGGCCTGCCGCTCATCGGCACCAGTAATGACAAAAAATTTAAAGTGATCTTTTTAGACGTTGGCTTAGCCATTCGTAATGGCTCGATCGATTTGCCTTGGCTTTTCAAAGAAGATTTATTATTAGTCAATCGCGGCGCATTAGCAGAGCAAATTGTCGGACAAGAACTCGTCGCTTACACTTGGGCTGTTGAAGAGCCACGACTTTATTTCTGGTGTCGTGAAATGCCTTCCAGCAGCGCGGAAGTTGATTATGTCACCGTCATAAAAGGCCAGATTATCCCCATCGAAGTGAAAGCCGGTGGCACGGGTCGTTTAAAATCGTTGCACTTATTTTTACAAGAAAAAAACCTGCCGCTCGGCGTACGGATTTCAGAATTGCCGCTTAAGCTCGAAAAAAATATTTTATCGGTACCTTTGTATTTGATCGGCGAATTGCCGCGATTAGTGGCCGCGGCTGCTTAAAACGCCACCACTGATTTAGCGGACTTCCCTGCTTCTTCCTGAATTAATTTCGGCACTAAATAACCGGGTAATTGGGCGCTGATTTCACGCATCAATTGTTTGGCGCGTGTTAATGGCACTTCAAAATGGGCAGCACCTTGCACTTTATCCAACAGATTTAAATAATATGGCAACACACCCGCGGCAAATAATTTTTTGCTCAAGGCCATTAAAATTTCTGGCGCATCATTCACACCTTTTAATAACACCGCTTGATTCAACAAAGTCACACCCGCCTTTTGCGCACGCAATAAGGCTTTGGCAAGCGTTGCATCAATTTCATTGGGATGATTACAGTGCAAGCTCATAACGGATTTCAAACGCGTACCGGTGAACCAGGTTAAAAAATCTTTGGTAATACGCTCTGGGATCACGATCGGCAACCGCGTATGAATCCGCAAAATTTTGACATGAGAAATCGCAGCAATTTTGTGGGCAAGAGAGGCTAAAATTTTATCCGGCAACAATAAAGGTTCACCACCGCTGAAAATAACTTCTTCAATACTGGGATCGGCTCTAATATAATCTAATGCTTTTTGCCAGCCTTTTTGGCCGGGATTATTGTCGGCATACGGAAATTCACGGCGAAAACAAAACCGACAATTAATCGCGCAGCTGCCTGCCAAAATAAATAATACGCGACCTTGATATTTATGAATCAAACCCGGCATTTTTTTAGCCGCTTGATCACCCACTGCATCAAAACTATAACCTTCCTGCCAATGCAACTCTTCGCTGATGGGCAGCACTTGGCGCAACAAAGGATCGTGTAAATCGCCTGCTTGCATTTTCGCCACAAAACCACGCGGCACTTTAAGGGGAAATTTAGCCATAACCGTTTTAATATCATCGGGTAGGAAATGCTCAATTTCGAGGAGATTAAGTAATTCTTGTGGATTGGTAATAGCTTGACTTAAAATTTTTTGCCAGCGGGGGCTGCGAGTTTTTTGTTTTTCGAGTATCATAACGGCCATTGTAGCATGTAGGGGTCGCTCGCGAGCGACTCGCCACTACAACCGTTTTCTAATTCCGAGGAGCAAACCGTGGCAACTATTTCAACTAACCAATTTAAAGGTGGCGTCAAAATTATGATTGACGATCAACCTTACACCATCCTTGAAAATGAATTTGTTAAGCCGGGCAAAGGCTCTGCTTTTAACCGGATTCGGATTCGCAATTTACTCAATGGTAAAACGCTGGATAAAACTGTGAAATCTGGCGTTGAAACATTTGAGTCAGCGGATGTGAATGACGTTGAAATGCAATATCTCTATGCGGATGACGAATTCTGGCATTTCATGGACCCCAGCACTTTCGAGCAAATCTCCGCCGACGCCAAGGTGGTGGCCGATGCAAAATTATGGTTAAAAGAACAAGATGTCTGCACGGTGACGCTATGGAATGGCGTGCCAATTGCAGTGGCTCCGCCTAATTTTGTAATCTTAACGATTGCTGAAACCGATCCCGGATTACGAGGTGATACAGTGAGCGGTGGCACGAAACCGGCTAAATTAGAAACGGGTGCCGTGGTGCAAGTACCACTCTTTATTGAGCAAGGCGAGGCGATTCGTATTGATACGCGTGAAGGTGGCAAATACATGGCGCGCGCTAAAGAAGAGTAGCGGCCGTTTACAATTACAAAAGCGATTGCATGAAATTTTCTACTCCCTCATTTTTTCTAACGATACTGTGTTGCTTCTTATTCAGCACTGGCGCTGCGCAATCAGCAACAAAAAATCCCCACTCCAACTTGCAATGCCCCACCACGCAGGCACAATTTAGCAATAATAATTTAATCTTAAACACCGGTGCGGCAACAGCGCCCGCCATTTTTGTATTACACAATGTGAGCCACCAAACCATTTGGATCAATCATGAGAGCGATCAAGGTATGAGTGCCGGCTGGTCTTCCAGCATTAAACCAAAACATTGGTCCGCAATCCAATTAACCAAAACTAATTTTGCTTTGCAATGCGCGGATACTAATTTTAAGCCGCTTGATTGCACTCATATTTTGCAAGCCTGCAATTTAATTCACCCTCCTGCTATCAGCGCCTCAGCGGGCAGTTACTGGTTAGCAGAAAATAAAACTTTACGACAAGTGAAGCAGGTGCTAAAAAAATCTAATCAAGCATAAGATAGTTAATTTGCACACGGCTCGCAGCATCTACAGCGCGAGCCGCGACGCAAATACAAACTATTTAACAGCCGCTAAAGCCGCTGCATAATCTGGTTCATGACTTAACTCTGCCACGTGTTCCGCGTGAGTAACTTTACCATGCTCATCGATCACCACCACGGCGCGCGATAATAAACCGGCTAACGGACCTTCAGCAACCACTACACCGTAAGTTTTACCAAATTCAGCATTGCGAAAGGTTGATAAAGGCGTTACATGCTCCAAACCTTCTGCGGCGCAAAAGCGTTTTTGGGCAAATGGCAAATCAGCAGAAATACACAATACTTCCGTATTGTTTAATTGATTGGCTTTGGCATTAAATTCTCGCTCTGCTTTGGCGCACGTGGGCGTGTCAACGCTCGGGAAAATATTGAGGATCAATTTTTTATTTTTAAAATTGCTTAAAGAAACGTCTGATAAATCGAGTTTCGTCAATTTGAAATCAGGCGCATGGCTGCCAACCGCAGGAACTGCGCCCGCCGTTTTTAAAGGATTGCCTTGAAAGGTAACAGTTGTCATTATTGTCTCCGGTGAATTAAAGGGGAAAAATGATTCTACTCTTCTCGCGTCATTCTTGTAAATCTCGCAATCATACATTATAATATGCATTAATAATTAATATTGACATTTAGTAGCCTGTAGGCTACAATGTACAGGAGCCATTTATGCTTTTAAAAGAAGTTCGGACTTATGAGACACCTGATGGCAAAAGGCCATTTGAGAAATGGTTTGATGGTTTAAAAAATCGAGCTGTGCAAACACAAATTAGTTTGCGCTTAGGGCGATTGACATTAAGTCATTACGATGATTGTAAATTTGTAGGTGATAAAGTATGGGAGTTACGGATTCATACCAGTCCAGGCTATCGGGTTTATTTTACTGAAAAAGAAGAGGCAATTATTTTTTTATTGGCCGGTGGAACTAAAGGAACGCAGGAAAAAGATATAGAAAAAGCAAAACAATACGCCGATGATTTTTGGAGGAATTATGTTAGATCTTGAAAAAATCCGTAGTATCACGGGTGATTACCATGAGTTTCATATTAATTTTTTAAAAGATAAAAAAAATGCAGCTGCTTATTTAAAAGCGGCTGTTACTGAATATCAACAAGACAATAATACAGAAGCATTTTTATTAGCGCTGCGTTATGTCGCCGAAGCGCAAGGTGGAATATCGCATCTCGCAGAAGAAACTAAACTAAATCGCGAAAGCCTTTATAAAACTTTATCCAGCAAAGGCAACCCAAAATTGGCAACGATTGGCGCGATCTTAAAAGGTTTAGGCTTTGAGCTTTCTATCAAGCCTATTAAAGCGGCTCCCGCTCACATTAAGCAATGGGGGATTTTTAAGGGGGAGAAATGCAATTCTTCCCCTTAAATTTTAGCAAAAATTTACTTTTTGCTAAAATGAAAACTAAAGGAAGCAAGTTCCCGCTTTCAGCGGGAACTGCTGGGCCTACTGCGGCATGAATTGGCTTAGTAAACTTACGGCGTTAGTGTTACCCTATACTTGCGTTTTATGCCATGGACGTGCAACAGATAAAGATTTATGCGCTGCTTGTGCCAGCGAATTACCCTGGCTTAAAGCGGGGTGCGTAAAATGCGCCCTGCCCTTAGAAAACTCTGCACAAAAGTTATGCGGCGTTTGCCAACAAGAAAATCCACATTACGACGCAACGATTGCACTGTTTGATTATGCCAATCCCATCGCGCAACTAGTGAGTCAATTTAAATTTCATCAAAAATTAGTGTACGGCAAATTATTCGCGCAGTTATTAACTGAAAAATTAGCACAGCAAAAAAAAGCTTTACCACAAGTTTTAATACCCATCCCTTTACATCCCAAGCGTTTACAAGAGCGCGGTTATAATCAAGCCTTGGAATTATTGCGTCCAATTGCTAAACATTTTAAAATTCCCATCGATTATAAAAATTTGCAACGCACTCGCGCGACAGTGCAGCAATCGCTGATTCATGCCGATAAACGCAAAAGCAATGTGAAAAATGCTTTCGCGTTGCAAAAAGCTTTGCGCTATAAGCATGTCGGTTTAGTCGATGATGTGATGACCACTGGTCACACCGTTGATGAATGCGCTAAATTATTAAAGCGTCAGGGTGTAGAAAAAGTGACGGTGATTGTGATCGCGAGGACAAGGTTATGACTATTGAAACAAAATTATTTGGCACGCTTAACGACGGCACACCGATTTACGAATACCAACTTAAAAATTCGCAAGGCACGATTGCGAAAATTATTAATTACGGCGCTATTCTCCGCTCGTTTCAACTCGCCGATGGCGTAGAATTAACTTTAGGTTTTGATAGCTTAGAAGATTATGTTGCGCGTAATCAACATTATTTTGGTGGCATCATTGGGCGCGTCGCCAACCGCATTAAACATGGACAATTTACACTGGAAGGCAAACACTATCAATTAGTCCGCAACACTCCACCGCATCATTTGCACGGTGGTATACACGGTTTTCATACTGTCGTGTGGGAAGCGGAAATACAAGAGAATAAATTGCGTTTGAAATATGTGAGTATTGACGGCGAAGAAAATTATCCTGGCAACCTGAAAGTGGTAGTGGAATATCAACTCAATGATAACAACGAATTTAGCATCGAATATAAAGCTGAAACGGACCAAGCCACGCCGGTCAATTTAACCCATCACGCCTATTGGAATTTAGCTGGCGCGGGGCAAACTATTTTAGATCATGAAATCGAAATTCATACCGAAAAATATATTGAGGTAGATTCAACACTGGCTCCTACCGGAAAAATTTTACCGGTTAAAAATACGCCCTTTGATTTATGCCAGCGTCAATCACTGCATGCTTCTACTCATGCAGCGCACAATGGCTATGGACATGATCAATGTTACGATTTAAATAATCGCGAACAAAATTTTATTTTGGCAGCTCTTGTGTGGGAACCGATTTCTAAACGCACCATGCGAGTGTTTACCAATCAACCTGGCATGCAACTTTATACCGGCAATAGTTTAGATAAACTGCAAGGCGCAAAAGGAATTATATTTGATCGCTTCGGTGGCTTTTGTTTAGAAACGCAAAATTTTCCCGATGCAGTGAACCATAATAACTTCCCCAACAGCATTTTAAGACCGGGAGAAGTGTATGAGCAAAAAACGGTATATCATTTATTTAGCGCAACATTCTCATAAGCACCTGCGTAAATATTCCCATTGCTATCGCTCAAAATAGTTTTCGCATAAAATCCATCAGCCGGGAATCCTGTTACAGTTTGCCAACTATTGGTCGTAGCAGAAAGCTCCCATATACCATCGCCTATATCGGCACTAGAATCGACAAGGCTGGCATACAAATTACCAGCAGAGTCTATTAATAAACCAGCCGCAGCGTCATTACTATCAGGATACTGAGTGGTGCTCATTGGTTGCCAATTGGGACAGTTTGAAGCAGCACATGTATAAACCGTGCCAGGCGCACCGGCAAAAAGCGTTCCATCTGAACTTTTGTAAAGACCAAATACGGCACTATTATTAGGAATATTATTATTAGCCACTTGCCAAACTAATTTATTGCTTGCTAAGGGCAATTCATAAATACCGGCTGTACCCGAAACATATAAGTTACCCAGACTATCAAAAATCATTGAGTTTAGCTGTGAATCTGCAGTACTGGGAAAATTGCTACCGATTATTGAACATTGGCCCGTGTTGCTATCACACTCATAAACGTTTCCACCGGTTTCATCATCGCTTGCTGCATATAAATTGCCGATACTATCAAATTGCAAGCTGACAATTTTTTCAGAGGCAGGAATAGAAAATACCAATTGCCATTGATGATTATTATCGCCGCTTGGCAAGCGTTCTAATATTCGTCCATATTGAGAACCTGCGTAAAGATTTCCTTGTTTGTCAAATTGTAAACTGAAATCATACTCCAATGAATCTTGTAACCAATCTGTATTGCTTGCTAACAATACCCATACTCCAGCCGTACTATCTGCTAAATTGAGTACCGCGGCGTACAAATTTCCGGTATTGATAGGATCAAATTTTATATCCATCACAATTCCTTGCGCAACAAAACCATTGCCGTAGGGCTTAAAGGCACTGTCCCCTTTGGGCAATACATAAACTCCAAAGGGGTTTGCATAAGCCAGTAAACACGATAACAAACTGACGCTAAAACCAAAAATAAGAAGATACTTTTTCATAGATTTACCCCAATAAACTCCGCAACATCCAGGCGGTTTTTTCGTGCAATTGCATGCGCTGGGTTAATAAATCAGCGGTCGGCTCATCATTGACTTTATCAACCGCGGGAAATAATTTGCGCGCCGTGCGAACAATTGTTTCTTGATCGGCAATTAATTGTTTAATCATGTCGACGGCATCGGGCACTGTTTCAGTTTCTTTAATCGAACTTAATTTGCTATAAGCTTTATAACTGCCCGGCGCAAACTCACCTAAAGCGCGGATCCGCTCAGCAATTAAGTCCACTGCGGCAAATAATTCTATGTATTGCTGTTCAAACATTAAATGCAGAGTGTTAAACATCGGACCCGTAACATTCCAATGGAAGAAATGGGTTTTTAACAATAGCGTGTAGGTGTCGGCCAATAAGACATCAAGCCCTTTGACGATGACCTTGCGATCTTTTTCATTTAAACCAGTATCGATTTTTTTACTCATAGCGCTCTCCCGTTGAATTAACTAATTAGCTCCATTCTAGCGCAAAAAATGATAGCTTACTAGCGCAAAATATGCTATTTTAAGCACCTTTTTCCACCTTACTGCGCCGTACCTTTATGACTAAAAAACATCAACAATTAACTTTTATCATCATTTTATTTGTAATTCTTGCCGGGCTTGCTGCGTGGTATTTCCATCATCGCAGCTTATACCCCGAAACGGACGATGCCTATGTCGGTGCCAACACCGTCGATATTTCTGCGCAAGTCACGGGCCCGGTAAACGCTATCATGGTAGAAAATTATCAGCACGTCACGAAAGGCCAAGTATTATTCACGATTTTACCGACCAATTATCAAGCAGCTCTCAGCCAAGCCATTGCACAGGAATTGCAAACCCGTTTAAATGCCAAACGCATCACGCAATTGGCTAAAAAAGGCTTTGCCAGCCAAAGCGATGCCGATTTAGCCACGGAACAATGGCAAACTGCGCAAGCGCAGTTGGCGCAAGCCAAACTCAATTTGCAATTCACGCAAGTCACCGCGCCGCAAAGTGGCCAATTGATTAATTTTAATTTACGGATTGGCAGCACGGTGAATCCTAACATCACTTTGTTTTCCATTATCGAAGATCAAGGTTGGTGGGTTGATGCCAACTACAAAGAAACTCAATTAGAGCGTATTCATCCCGGACAGAAAGCAGAAGTTTATTTGGATATGTATCCGGATCATAAGTTTATTGGTACGGTGTATCAAATCAGCGGCGGCAGCGGCGAGAGTTTTTCTTTATTACCAGCGGAAAATGCCACTGGTAATTGGGTGAAAATCACGCAGCGTTTTCCAGTGCGGATTTTATTGGATAATAACGATCCGGATCATCTGCTGCGCGTGGGAGCGAGTGCTACCACTGAAATTGATACCACGCATTAGTAGGTCGGCTTCCTGAATTTCGCCGTTAGGCGAAATGAACAAGCCGACGCTAATGTCGGCTTACTCGCTTCGCTTTACGCGAAGCTCGGGAAACCGACCTACAATTTCTATTGAATTTATGGAATCGATCACTTTCACCCCTCTCGAAAAATGGCTCATCACTGTCACCGTGATGTTAGTCGCCATTATCGAAGTACTCGATATCACTATCGTCAATGTTTCACTCGATCAAATGATGGGTGCCTTCAGTGCTAACAGCCAAGAAATCACCTGGGTGCTCACTGCGTATTTAGTTTCCTCCGCTATTTTCATGCCTTTAACTGGCTTATTAGTGCGTCATTTAGGCTGCAAGCGATTGTTGCTCATCAACATCGTGGGGTTTTTAATTGCTTCGATGTTGTGTGGCGCTTCTACCACCCTCAGTGAAATCGTTGTGTTTCGTATTTTACAAGGTGTATTTGGTGCGTCTTTAGTTCCTATCGCGCAATACGTAATGCGCTTTACGTTCACCCAAGCCGAGCAAGGCAAAGCGATGGCGATTTGGGGCATCGGCATTATGGTCGCGCCCGTATTAGGCCCGACTCTTGGCGGCTATATCACTGAAAATTTAAATTGGCGCTGGGTGTTTTATATCAATGCGCCCGTGTGTGTTTTAGCATTTTTTATGGCACTGAGTTTCATCAAAGAAACGCCGCGCGAACATCAAAAAATCGATTGGCTTGGTTTAATGTGGATGACCATCGCCATCGGCGCACTGCAAATTATTTTAGATCAAGGCAATAATCACGATTGGTTTAGTTCTAATTTAATTATTGGTTTAACGATTGTTTGTGTGCTGGGATTTATTATTTTCCTGTATCGTGGCTGGTATAAAACCGATCACATCATTAACTTACATTTATTTAAAGAACGCCATTTTGCGATCAGCACTTTGATCCTTTCCCTGTATTGTATGGGCTTTATGGGCAGTGCGATGATGCAGCCCTTGATGTTACAAATTTTATATAATTATCCTTCCGATGTAGCGGGCAATGCGATGGCGCCGCGCGGCATTGCCAGTGCGGTCATGATGATATTTGCGGTGCCGCTCGGTAAATTTTTTAGCTCGCGTGCCTTGATGTTAGCCGGCATTTTGCTGACTTGCTATGGCACTTACATGATGACTTTATTTAATTTAAATGACGACTTATTCGCGCTCATTATGCCAGGCATTATTCAGGGCCTGGGTCTAGGCTTGGTGATGGTGCCTATTTCCAGTACTGCCTTTAATTATTTAAAGCCCTCCGAAATTAGCGAGGCTGCCGGGCAATTTAGTTTTGGTCGCAGTTTGGGTGTTTCGATTGGCATTTCAATTTTATCGACCGTGTTAAGCATGGCTACACAACAACACTGGAATCAACTGGCCGGCTATATTAATCTGGCCAATCCCAATTTTTTACACTGGGCTGCCGCGCAAAATTTAGATCCACATGATATTCACACGATAAAAATGGCTGCTAATTTATTAGGGCAACAAAGTACGATGATCGCTTTTTTAGATCTCTACTGGGTTTCACTCATTATGCTATTATTAACCATCCCATTGGTATTTCTGTTGAAGAAACCAATTCCAACTAGCAATAGCAGTGGTGTACATTAATACTTTACATTATATGATTCCATTACGCTCGCAACTTTCGTCCGGTCTTAATTCACGCTTTACGCAAAGCGGTTTAAGCTTTGCAGATTATGTTGAAGACATGCGTGCGATTATTGCTGAAACCCGTTTAGATTTAAAACCCGAAAACCGCGATAAAATTATTGCTGCTAATGCACCGTTTGAATTACGCCCGGAAAATTACGATGGCAAACGGGCGATTTTATTAGTGCATGGTTTGTTTGATGCAACGCTCTCGATTCAAGATTTAGGAAAAATTTTTTATGCCCAAGGCTTTTTAGTGCGGGCGGTTTTATTGCCCGGCCACGGCACTGTGCCAGGTGATTTATTAGATATCAGCCACGAAGAATGGATCAAAGCGACACAATATGGCATCGATAGTTTGTATCCGGAAGCAGACGAAGTTTATTTCGGTGGCTTTTCCACTGGTGGTGCCTTAGGTCTTTACCATGCGTTAATGCGCGAAAATTTGGCAGGTTTATTTTTAATTGCGCCGGCGAAAAAATTAAGCTTTATCGCTGCCTTTGCCAATCATTTATTTGGCATCACCCGCCTGTTAACTAATGAAGAAAAATGGATCGTCCGCCACACGCAAGATGATTACGCCAAATACAATATTTTTCCGATGCGCTCGTCGCAAGAAGTCGATGCCTTAATTGCCAGAGTTAGCCATTTAAGCACGCATCATTTGGTGCAAATACCGATCTTTATGGTATTAAGTCATGACGATGAAACGATTAATACCGAAGCGGCATTAAAATTTTTCACCGAACAACCGCATCCAAAAAATCGCTTGATTTATTATAGTAACGACGCATTAAAGACCAAAGATAATCGCATCACGGTAGTGGGCAGCCGTTTTCCAGAACAACATATTTTAAGTTTTTCCCACATCTGTTTAGCCATGGCGCCGGATAATCCGCATTGCGGCATGAATGGCGATTACCATGAACCGATTTTTAAAGTCGCCAAAACGGAAGATGAAACTATTTATCGTGGCGCGCTAAAAGATAAACATATTAAGCACCACTGTTTTCAACGTTTAAGTTATAACCCGGATTTTGAAAACATGACGCAACAGATGGTGGAGTTTTTAGAGATCATAAAATAAGCGACTTCGCTTGACAGACATACTACCACTACCCAGCAGCTGTGGACTTGCATATGGATAGCCCGCTATAGGTGTACCCGGAGCGCCAACTACTAGAGCGCTTCCTCGCGGTGGCGAATCACCAGGAGGTGTACGCCACATGTTTGAGTCCCTTAAGGACGCCGGCCTAGCGTGGCCATCACCACCTACGCGACTAGAGGACCCCATAAAGAGCTTTTGAGGTTTGGGAGGCGGTGATGGTTTAAGGCGTAGCGGTGAACGCAGAACATGGACTACTTCATCAATTTTTATTTTAGCATTAGTATCCAACATAGTGATAAAGACGCCATTATCTGTATGTAACTGTTGAATAACGTCTTTTAATTTTTTTATCCACTCAGTGAGCTTCACTTGCGAATGTTGATTGCTTTTTATTACATTGGCGAAATCTTGTAAATCTTTCGGAATTTTCTCATAGAGCGGCACGTATAACCCATCAAACATTTTAAATAACAAGTCAGCAAGCGCAGCTGCACTTGCTTGTGAAACAAAATCAGCAAGCTCGATGAAAGTGCATGTTTCGCAATTGAAAAAATCGGCATAAATTTGCTGCGCAGAAACGTTTATCATTATGTTATCTGCGTTTGGAAGAAAACAGAACGTAGTTTTAGCAGCGATTAAATTTTGCCATTTACAAGATAAAATATAAATAATACCAAGCCGAATCAGGGTGGAATAGTTAATGTGAACTCTTCCACTTCTTCTAATATATGTATTAACAAGGGTGTTTTCTACGCCACCAGGAATACTATTTATGTTAGCCCAAGTACCTTCATAATAGGGGGTTTTTTGAGGACTCGATAGGTCATGAGTAATATTAGCAAGAGGATTAAGATGGCTATTTTGGTACATATTATTCCTTATTAATTTTCTTTGTTAAAAAATAGCTGAAGAAGCTTAAGGAA
>Ga0206831_1101_pt1 | contig 26220 bp, 27 predicted proteins | sample Alteio_BWOrgCont_73_FD_152876 | JGI IMG/M metagenome (GOLD analysis project Ga0206831, IMG submission 152876) | Enriched cells from forest soil in Barre Woods Harvard Forest LTER site, Petersham, Massachusetts, United States -... | ecosystem: Environmental > Terrestrial > Soil > Temperate forest >...
GCGGTGAGGGTGGGTATTGTTTCACCATAGGTTATTGTCTTATTATCAGCAGTAATGGTGAGCGGGGCTTTGGTGATGGTAAGAGTCCCACTATTAAATTGAAAATTATAGTTACTACTGGCAGTAAGCGTACCGAGTGAAGGAGTAATAGTGAAAATACTGCCTGCTGGCGAAGAGGCTGTATCCCCAACAGAAGTAGGAAATGCTGCATTACCGCTCACCGCTGCGATAGTGTCGCCATTGACAAAACCGGTAATGCTGGTAGTAAAATTAGGATTGGATGCACCGTAAGGACGGCTGGCATCATTAGCTGTGACAGTTAATAGAGCAGGGTTAATGGTTAATATACCATTGACAAAGTTAAAGCTATATCCTTTGGTGTTGGTCAGTGTACCAAGTGCAGCGCTAATAGGATAAGTGCCGACGTTACTGGTTGAAGTGGCGCTAGAAGTAAGAAGTGGTGCGCCAGTAAGGGTATTGGTGATGGTATCACCGGGAGCAAAACCGCTATATGATACTGTCAATACAGGGGTGCTGCCATAGGTAATAATCTGGTTGTTAGCCGTCACCGTGATTGTTAACATAGCGCTATATAAAAAGACGTTACCGGGTGCAGTCACGGCACTAGGGGGCATGCTGCTATAGGTTGTTCCAGGAATGGTGGTTGGAAAGCTCAGGCCGTTGAGTGTATCACTGCCTGCGGATGTTGAGTAAATGAGGGCTCTGCCTGGAGTATTTACTAACCCTGGTCCGTCATTATTGATAAAATTGCGGGAAGAAGCCAGGATAATGGCATTTCCTGAGTTACTTGCTGTTAGTATACCATTGGTAATAATATCGCCAGTAGTATTATCATTGACTATTTGTATTGAACTGGCAGTAATCATACCAAGAGTGATGCTTCCAGCAGCATTATTGGTTTTATTTGTACTGTTTTTCAACTCAATATTTAAGGTTCTAGTATTAATGGTATCATTGGTGCCCATGGTGATGACTGCAGTACCTGGATCTCGCTGGCTATCGATCACCCCATCGGCTAGCGTTTCATTTCCGATAAGGGTGAGGTTTCCACCTCCATCAGTAATGTTAGCATTGAGAAAAATACTGCGTCCGGCCTGCAAGGTGAGGTTACTATTATTTAGTATACTAATATCATTATTTATGGTGATGTCGTCGTTGGCCTGTAAGGTAAGTGTGCCACCTGTATTTAAGAGACTATCCAGATAACTGGGAGTGAGTGTTATGGTTCCACTTGCGTTATTAGAAAAGCCAAAAGCAACAGCATTAGGGCCTGCACTTGGAGCAACAAATACTACCCCACTAACCATTGAGGGAACCATAAAATTATGGTTAATAGTATCTTCTATCACAGGTGTGTTTATACTGAAATTACCCATGAGGCTATTACTAGAAGTGATGTTTCCAGTTAAACCGCTGCTACCATTCGCCCACGTGATCACTCTCTGGCTGGTCACAATATAATCACCATTGCTTAGAGCAGTAATACCTGCCCCAACATCAGGGTTACTATTGGTACCAACCAAACTATTGTTAGAGTTAATTGTGCCAGTGATACCCCGTGTACCGCTACCCCAGGTTGCGGAGCCTGTATTGACGTTCGAGTCAGGGCTACCTACTACATAATTGCCATTGGTAAGGGCCGTAACAAGTGATATGAGTCCATGACCTAAATTACTAGCACCTACCTCATCACCTGGATGAGAACCTACTAAACTATTTGATGGGTTTATAGTTCCTGTTAAACCGCCATTACCATCTTCCCAGGTTGCGGCACCTGCATTACTGCCCCAGCTAGGACTCTCTACCACATAATTACCATTAATGAGTGGTGTAACAAAAGTTCCTATTTGATCACCAGAAGTGCTACCTGTTAAGCTATTGAAAATACTGATATGTTCATTAGTAGTGGTTGTGCCATTGCCCCAGGTTACCGCTCCTATATTGTTGCTCCAATTAGGGCTGCTTACCACATAATTACCATTGGTAAGGGCGGTGATGATTTGTCCTACGTGGTCTCCTGAGGCGCTGCCAGTTATGCCGTAATTGTTAAGAATATAGTTAATAGGAGTTGGCTCTCCAGTTATACCGGCGCTTCCATTGCCCCATATTGCTAAACCTATACCACCGTACCAGTTTGGACTACCAACCACATAATTACCATTTGTGAGGGCGGTGATAACTTGCCCTACTTGATCTCCTGGTTCAAAACCAACCAGGCTATTGCTGGGACTGATGGTTCCGATTATACCGGTGCTTCCATTGCCCCAGGTTGCTGCACCGTAACCGCTGTGAATATTAGGACTACTTACCACATAATTACCATTGGTAAGGGCAATGATACCACCTGAACTTGCCTCATCACCACTAGTAGTTCCTGTTAAGCTATTATTGTTGCTGATTTGGCCGATTGACTGATTACTAAACAAGTTGCCAGTGGTTGCGTTAACCCATGTTGCCGCACCAATAGCATTATCATATTTAGGACTACTTACTACAAAATCGCCATTGGACAGAACAGTGATGCCACCTGATCCTAAATTATCATTAGGTAAACTATCTATCAGGCTGTTGCTAGTAGTGATATGATTGATTGAGAGATTGTTGCCAGTTACCTGTTCTAAAGTTGCTGCGCCGGCATTAGGAGAACTCTCGCTGATATTATTCCAGTTGGGACTATCTACTACAAATTTGCCATTAGGTAGGGCAGTGATACCGCCAGAACCCACCTCATCGCCTGCTACACTGCCATTAGTTGCGGTAACTCCTTCCAGGCTGTTACTGGACGTGATTTGATTAGGAAAGGATGAAGCAAGCTCCAGAGTTACTGCCCCTTTACCACCGCCAAAGAGGGGACTATCTACCACAAATTTGCCACTAGGTAAGACAGTAATACCGCCAGATCCCACCGCATCATCATGATTTCTTCCTACCAGGCTATTATTTGTGCTTATAAATCCTGATACACCAGTTGTATTAGAGCCAAGGGTCACTGCACCCGTATTACTGTTCCAAGAAGAGCTGATAATTGCATAATTGCTAGTGGATAGTGTCTTGACACCGCTGCTTCCGATCTGATCATTTGCCGCACTGCCAAGCAGTGTGCTGATCAATGCCCCAGTTGCACCATTATATAGATATACTGCACCAGCATTGGTAATGCCACCCAATGAATCATTGCTGCTGGTAACGACAATGTTACCGCTGGAAAGTGGAACAATGGTTTGTCCAAAAAGATTGTTGGGGCTAGGATTTGGGTCAATCAGCGAGTAAGACGGAAATGCCTGTCCTGCAGTACTGATAATAATATTTTTGGGGTCAAGGAGTATACTGCCCTGCTTACCTGCAATGGCCCCAACATCTGTAACGCCTGCCATAGTTAACATATTTTGGGAAGAAACTTCAATGCTGCCGCCATTACCGCCACTAACTCCTCCCCGGACGCTGGCGGTTCCTGCAAATTTGGTAGCGTCTTGCGACCATACTACGATATTACCGCCATTACCAGCAATCAGGCTATCGGCATGTAGGGTTGTATAAGGATTGACTGAAGTGTTATCTGCCTGCAGCAAACTTCCCTGCCCATGGAAACCTCCTCCGACCTGGATATTACCTCCATTGCTCATGCCTGAGGCATCAAGAGTCGCAGCATATAAATCTACAGTACTGGCAGTTTCTGTAATGGAACCACCTTGTCCAGCGGTGCCTTTTGCATCATAGGTACCTGAAGCAAATAGCCTGCTTCCGGCTGTTCCTTCTATGGCAACTGTTCCTCCTGAGGTGCCATTTGCGTTGATGATACTGGAAGCGCTATCAAGATAAGAACCACTAAATCCTATTTGTGTGTTGTTTGCAGTAATGCTACCTTGTTGTACGATGCTATCCGAGGAAAGTACAATTTTTCCATTTTGTTGATTGATCGTATTTGCAGTGATGGTACCGGTATTATTAATCAAACTATCTACCACATTGCGTGCTTCGGCGGCAGTCATCGTGATAGTGCCGCCATCAGCATTAATCTGTCCGCTATTTGTGATAATTTGTTGCTGTAAGTCTCCTGTGACTGCAACTTCTAATACATTATCGCCAGCCATATCCAAGGTAAAGCTATCGCCGCTTGCCAGCATAATTTTGCCTAATTTGGCTGTAATAATGCCGCTATTCTCTACAGAAGGGGCAATAAATCCTATCAATCCTGCTTCTTTGGCAGTAATGCTACCGTGATTGACAATAGAAGCATTAGGATTACCGGGCTGGGTAAAATTCATCTTACCTGCCATAAAATCACTGTTGCTGATATTGGCGGTACTTGCTATCAGACTTGCTACATTGACTTGAGATCCTGGACCAAACAATATTCCATTTGGATTGATCAGTAATAGCGTGCCATTGGCACTTAGACTGCCGAGTATTTGTGATGGATTGCTATCATTAATACGGTTGAGCGTTATGGAGTTGCTAGAAGGCTGATAGAATTGTGTAGTTTCACCTGATTGAATATTAAAGCTGTTCCAGGCAATGACGGCTTTATTGGTAGACTGGTGGATAGCAAGGGAATTGCCATTTTGCGATATTATTGCCTGTCCTGCAGATAACATCCCGCCTTGCGGATTTGCGTAGGCAAAGGGGGGATACAGGATAAGTGCAGCAATTGCCACTATTGTTGCCGATTTAAAAAGAGTTGAGTATTTATTATCAAACATTATAATACCTATTCTCTTGCCACTTTTACCTTTTAATTATGATAGTAAAATGCTAATAATTTATTAAAGAATTAAATATAAATTATGTATTTATAATTAATTTGGTACATATATTACATGTAAGTAGTGATTATGTTGGCAGGCCATTTAGGAGAAATGAAAATGCCGTTATTACCTGTATCGTCTCCATTACCAGGAGACATTAGTGAGAAAGAGCAGCTTGCGCGTATTGTACGGGTTAATCATGCAGGGGAGTATGGCGCTAAACGTATTTATGCTGGACAGCTTGCGGTATTAAAAAAATCGCCGGTAGCACCGATTATTAGCCATATGGCCGATCAGGAACAACAGCATCTACGCTATTTTGAGGAGCAGCTTGTTGCTCGCCAGGTGCGTCCTACATTGCTGCATCCTTTATGGCATGTTGCCGGTTATATGCTTGGTGTTGGGACAGCATTACTCGGTGAGAAAGCAGCAATGGCATGTACTGCTGCGGTAGAAGAGGTGATTGATGCGCATTATAGTAAACAATTAGCTGTGCTGCCAGACAGCGAAACTGCACTTAGAGATGCTATTGTTACATTTCGTGCGGAAGAATGTGAGCATAGGGATATTGCCCTTGATCATCATGCAACAGAGGCCCCTGCCTACCCATTACTGAGTCAGGCCATTAGGATGGGTAGTAAATTGGCTATTTGGCTAGCAACAAGGATATAATTTTATATTTGGGACTGGCTATTTTTCATAAATTGCGCTAAAAGCCCCATATGAAATATTTACAATTATATACCACTCTCATTATAGTACTACTGGTGGCAATGGCGCTACCTGTGTGGGCTGAAGATGCGCAGATTTATCCGCATGATAATGATGAAGATTATAAAGAAAGTTATTATTATAAAAAAGTAGATAAGGATAAAGCTGTCAAGCCGGCTGAGAATAATTCAGGTTATTATAAGAAGAAAAATAATCAGGAAGATGATAGTTCTTCGGACAGCTATGCTAAGCACCCTGCGGATAATGATAATGATTATAAGGCTCCACCGAATAAAAAGGATGATTCAGACAACTTCTACCCTAATTACTTTAATTGATGATACAATGATGCATGCAATAGACGTTAGAAAATTACTCGCAATTTTACCAATGATGGTCCTTCTCGTATCATGTAATTCGACAGGTTCGGCTTCTAAAATGTCGCTGGGTAATTTACTAAATAAAGGCAATCCTACTACCTCTTCGGCATCAACTATCATTGAGCAAGCACAAAATACAGAAGCATCAAATGCCGCTAAAACAGGGGATTATACAAGAGCAGCCGGGCTCTATACACAGCTTGCCAGTAATTTTCCAGCCAATGGTGAATATCTCCTAAAGACTGCTGATAATTTACGGCTTTCTGGTGATACTGTCAAAGCCCGTGGTGTCTATGAACAAGTGATTAATATGACGCCAGTGAATGCGAGCCGTCAAATTGCTGCGCAGGAAGGTGAGGGTATATGTTTTATCCAGGAAGGAGCCTTTGATCAAGCCAATCAAATACTCACAGAGATTTTGGCAAAAGATGCCATGCGCTGGCGTACGATCAATGCACTTGGTGTCAGCTACTCCTTAACCAAACACATGAAAGAAGCACTGGAATATTATAATGTAGCGCTGCAAATCAGTGATAATCACCCATCGGTGCTAAATAATATGGCGCTGACATATGCATTAAATGGTCATTTAAAACAGGCGACGGGATTGCTTGAACAAGCCTCCAAGCTTGCGGTACTTGATAGTCAACGCAAAGCGATTGCACTTAACCTTGCGCTGGTCTATGGCATGATGGGGCGGATGCAGGAAGCAGAAAATGTATCAAAACCCTATTTAACCAAGGCGGCTATTTATAATAATCTCGGTTATTATGCAGAGCTGGCTAATAATAAGGCACTTGCCCGCAGCTATTTTGAGAAAGCACTGACTGCCAGTGCTTCGCATTATCAGAAGGCATATGATAATATGCAGAAACTTTAGCGTGGGGCATTTCTGCCTTGTACGGCCTGACGTGGTTTGGCCAGTGATAATGATGAGAGCACGCCTTTTAGGCTCATGCCACGCATAGTAGACTCCAAGGCAAAGCCCTGGAATGATTCTGGTAACCCACGTATGCCGAGTACAGAGGTAGCTATACCAGCACCGCCACCGACAAATGCGGCATTGATGCCTTGTTGCACATTTTTTTCAGTACCAATGTGAAACATGTTCTCGTCACTACCGCCGCCGCCGCCTCCGCCGTCACCACTACTACTGCCACCGCCGCCACCACTACTTCCCCCTTCACTGCCAGGGCGTGTGCCAATAACCTTACCACTACCATCGCGTATAAAATTTTGAGACATATTTTTCCTGATTTATTGATTGCTATGCTAGCTTCTACTCTCTTCATTTTAACACATAATGGTGATAATAATAAAGTTTAAACTTGTGGACGTCTATGGTATGGTTTTGCCTACAACTAATGACGAATGATTGATTTTTTATGCAGCCAAAAACCACTATTGCTCCGTCGATTTTATCTGCCGATTTTGCTCGGTTGGGAGAAGAAGTCACCCGTATTACCGAGGCGGGAGCGGATTATATTCATATTGATGTGATGGATGGGCATTTTGTACCTAATATCACGATTGGTCCCGATGTTGTGAAAGCGGTTCGTCCGTATAGTAGTTTGCCATTTGATGTGCATTTGATGATTGCACCGGTGGATCCCTATATTGCTGCCTTTGCTGCAGCAGGTGCTGATATTATTACGGTCCATGCGGAAGCCGGCGTGCATCTTGATCGTACGATCCAACTGATCAAAGCAGCAGGTAAAAAGGCTGGTGTATCACTTGTGCCATCGACGCCGCCTGCAGTGCTTGACTATATTTTACCAGAGCTGGATTTGGTATTAGTAATGACGGTCAATCCTGGGTTTGGCGGGCAGTCCTTTATTGCATCACAATTGGAAAAGATTGCTATTATCCGTGACAAGATTGATCGTTTGGGAAAAGAAATCCATCTGCAGGTAGATGGTGGCATTAATCCAGTGACGGCAAAACAGGTGGTAAGTAGTGGTGCGGATATGCTGGTTGCTGGTTCGGCAGTATTTAAGGATGGTTATGCGCATTATGCCCGTAATATTGCTGCCCTAAGGTCTTAATATGCAAGAAAAACAACAACAAGCGGCGGCATGGTTTCGTACGTTGCGTGATAGTATTTGTCAGACATTTGAGCAGATTGAAGCAGATTATGCGCAGCAGCAGGATGGCGTAGCAGGGCGGTTTGTACGAAAAAATTGGGATCGTCCTGGCGGCGGCGGCGGCGAAATGTCATTGATGAAAGGGCAGGTATTTGAGAAAGTTGGGGTCAATATTTCAACGGTCCATGGCAAGTTTTTAGATGAATTCCGCATGCAAGTTCCTGGTGCTGCTGAAGATCCTTCATTTTGGGCGAGTGGTATTTCATTGGTGGCGCATATGTGTTCACCATTAGTACCTGCTGTTCATATGAATACCCGTTTTATTGTGACAACTAAAAATTGGTTTGGCGGCGGTGCTGACTTAACGCCGATGATTGAGAACACTGGAGATACAGCAGATTTCCATGCAGCACTCAAAGCATGCTGTGATCGCTATGATGCAGATTATTATCCACGGTTTAAAGCTGAATGTGATCATTATTTTTTCCTTCCGCATCGTAAGGAAGCACGCGGGGTAGGGGGCATATTTTACGATGGATTAAGCAGCGGCCATTGGCAAAATGATTTTGCGTTTACGCAAGAAGTAGGAAAAACCTTTCTTGCCATCTATCCGCAGCTGGTACGACGGCATATGCACAGCAAATGGAGCGCTGAGCAGCGTGAGCAGCAATTGCAGAAGCGTGGGCGCTATGTCGAGTTTAATTTACTGTATGATCGTGGGACGAAATTTGGTTTGATGACTGGGGGGAATACGGAAGCGATTTTGATGTCGTTGCCACCAGAAGTGAAATGGGCGTAGCTATTTGCTAATGCCAGCCTGCATGATCTGGCAGTGTTTGTCTATACAGACGGTAGCAGCTTGCGTATTACAGCGATCAACACAAAAACCACAATGATTATTGTATGCTGCGATCTCTTTTGTCAGCGCATCACTAGGCTGTACTTGTTTGTTAATAGGAATATTACAGGCAAAAGGACAGCTAAAATGTGACGCTGTGCAGTCACTATCATTATCGCACGTGGTGAGCGGGGTGATATGAGTAATGATGGTTTTGGATTCCATGCTGCAATCAGCAGAGAGCGTAGCAGGGTTATTGCTGTTTACTTCGTAAATTTGGTATAGCAGTGAAACAATACTCGGTACGATAATCAGCAGTAAAATGCGCACCTTATAAGGGGTGAGCATAATATGGTCATGGATATATTGATATAATTTGGAATGCCGCATTATGCATAGACTACAGAAACAACCTCATAGGCTTTGGTACCTTTTGGAATAATTACTTCAATGTAATCCCCTTCGGTCTTGCCAATTAATGCCCGTGCGAGTGGTGATATAATAGAGATCAGACCTTGTTTCAGGTCTGCTTCATACTCACCAACGATTTGGTAGGTGGTGGTCTCTTCGGTATCTTCATCAATAAGTGTAACTTTAGCACCAAATTTGATCGTTTTGCCAGAGAGCTTAGTGATGTCAATAATGTCAGCACGGGCCATTTTATCTTCCAGCTCAATCACGCGCCCTTCAATAAAGCTTTGCCGTTCGCGTGCTGCATGATATTCAGCATTTTCTGATAAGTCGCCTAGCTCTCTTGCCTCAGAAATGGCTTGGATAATAGCAGGACGCTCAACGTTTTTTAAATGCCTCAATTCATCGACCAATTTGGCGTAGCCAGTCACAGTGATCGGAAATTTATCCATAATATTCTCTTTAAAGTAAGATAACGCTATTCGTTAAAATAGTAAACCACCACCAATAACATAAGCTGACGCTTTAGAAAATGATTTTTTTGTAAGGAAAAACAAAAACATTGCGGTGTAGTTGCATAATCGATAGAAATTTATTAGGCTGAGCGTTTTAATAGTAATGATGGGACAAATTGATGGTTAGAAAAATTCTATTTTTTACAGGGTTATGTATGTGTATTGCGGCTAATGCTGTGGCTTCTATAACAACTGAAACTGTTGAATATACAGCCAAAGATGGTGTGACCATGGAAGGCTATGTTGCTTATGATGACGCTATCACAACAGCGCGTCCAGCGATTCTAATTGTACATGACTGGATGGGACTGGCGCCATTTGATAAAGATAAGGCAGAATTGTTGGCTAAACAAGGCTATGTTGCCATGGCGGTGGATGTTTATGGTAAAGGCGCGCGCCCTGCTAATACGGAGGAAGCCAAGAAACTGGCAACAAAATATAAAGATAATCGTGCCTTACTGCGGTCACATATGCAGGCCGCCTATGATAGGCTTATCGCAATGAAAGCAGTAGATAATAAAAAAATTGTGGTGATGGGCTATTGTTTCGGCGGCACAGCCGCACTTGAATTGGCGCGTAATGGTGCGCCACTAGTAGGGACGGTAACTTTTCATGGTGGGTTATCGAATCCAACAGCTGCAGATGCTAAAAATATCAAAGGCCGTGTGTTAGTGCTGCATGGTGCGAATGATCCGTTTGTCCCTCCTGCGGAAGTGCAGGCTTTCAGGACTGAAATGCGCAATGCTGGTGTGGATACAACGATTATTTTCTATCCAGGGGCTGTGCATGCTTTCACTAATCCAGCTGCAGGCAATGATAATAGTAAAGGGGCAGCCTATAATGCCGTCGCAGATAAAGCATCTTGGGAAGCATTTGAGCAATTCTTGAAAGCGGTATCTCACTAATCAGGTTTGATAATCCCTGTCACAAATAACCCCAACTCATTGGCCTTACGTATCACACTTTGCCGGTCAATGATAATGGCACCGCCAGCTTGAATGGCAATACCCGAAAGACCAGCATGATGAGCGTTAATGATGGTTGTGATGCCGATTGCAGGGAGATCAATACGTGATTCTTGCATAGGCTTTTTCATTTTGATTAACACGCCGCCTTTGCCTGGGGATTGTAATTTAGCACAACGTTCCATCAATGCATCGGTACCTTCAATGGCTTCAACACCCAGTATGATACTGTTTTGGACAATAACGGCCTGGCCAATATCAAGGCTACCAATGATGGATGCAGCTTTAGCACCAATGGCAATGTCATTTAGTTGACTGGTGTTAGGAATGATAGTCCCCATAATGCCTTCTGGCGCCACCAGTTCAGTAAAAATACTATCGGCACCATGTACGGTAAAACCACTATCTTCAAGAAAGCCAACAATGGTAGAAAATATGGCATTATCCCCATAAAGCTGTGATTTGGCAATGCGTGACAGTAGTTTTAAGCCTTGAATATCAAAACGCAGTGAAGGTAGGACAGGGCGGCGTACTTTGCCGGCCAGGATAATATCATGAATATTTTCCTGCTTTAGGATGCGAATAGCATGGCCAATATGGCCAAGATGTACCCAGGCGTGCGGTACGCTAGTGATAGAGGGCATATCTGTTTCACCATCAAAGGCAATAACGAAAATATCACGACCTTCACTATGGGCAGCGGCAATAACACGTTCTGGAAAATTACCGCTGCCAGCGATAATACCTAATTTGGGGTGGCTTGCAGGAGAAGGCATAATTACTCCTTGGGCTGACAGATAGCACGAGAGGTGTCTTGCCGCAGAAACGCAATGATATCCATAGCAGTTGCATCATCATTGAATGTTATAGCAGCGTTGTTAATACGTTCTTCTAACGTATGGGACGTATGATGATTGAATAAGGTTTTATAGAGATTACGCAAACGGTGAATTGAGTCTTTATCAATACCATAACGTTTCATGCCAACGAGATTCAGCCCTGCCAGGTGCGCCCTTTCCCCCATGACCAACCCATAAGGAATAACGTCATTTTCAACGCCTGACATTCCGCCAATCATCGCATGGGCGCCAATACGGACAAATTGATGTACAGCGGATAAGCCGCCAATCACTACATGGTCGCCTAGCTGCACATGGCCAGCCAGTGTAGCATTGTTAGCCATAACGACGTGGTCGCCAACTATACAATCATGGGCAATATGGGTAGACATCATCAATAAACAATGATTGCCAATACGGGTGACCATACCACCGCCTTTGGTACCAGGATTAATGGTGACATGTTCACGAATAATATTATGGTTGCCAATGATTAGTTCAGAAGGCTCTCCTTCATATTTTCTATCTTGTGGTGCATGACCGATAGAAGCAAAAGGGAAGATAGTCGTATGATTGTCAATGGTTGTCCGACCCTCAATGACAACATGTGATTTAAGGATGCAGTGGTCACCTAGTACTACGTGTGGACCAACCACTGAGTAGGGACCGATTTCGACATTATTGCCAATAGTTGCCCCTGGCATAATAATCGCTGAAGAATGTATAGTTGACACGCTGTTAATCCATAATCATAGCTGTAAAGGTTGCTTCGGCAACACGGGTGCCATCGACGATTGCTTCAGCAGCAAAGCGCCATACATTACTGCGGTTACGTTCTTTGGTCACATGGATATGCATGGTATCGCCAGGGACAACAGGTTTACGGAACCGTGCATTTTCGATGGACATGAAATAGACTAGCTTGCCTTGTGAGTGGAGCTTAAGCGTTTCTACAACCAGTACACCTGACGTTTGTGCCATGGCTTCAATGATCAATACTCCTGGCATGACAGGGCGATCAGGAAAATGGCCCGTAAAATGAGGCTCATTAATGCTAACATTTTTGATACCGGTGGCTGAATGATTGGGTACAACATTAATGACTTTATCAATCATGAGAAAAGGATAGCGGTGGGGAATCATGGTCTTTATTTGTGCGATATCAATGACGCTTTGTTCTGTAGGTACTGCAGATAAAGCCGTAGAAGTATCAGTCATTTGTCGTGCTCTTTTTTAGTAGTTTACTCAGTAATGCATTTTGCCTATGCCATTGTTTAATAGGTAGGGCAGGAGAGCCACCCACAATAGTTTGGGCAGGAATATCGCGGGCAACACCTGATTGTGCAGCAATTTGTACAAAAGAGCCAATCGTTAAATGTCCCGCAATCCCTGCTTGACCACCTACTACAACGAAATCCCCTAGTTTTGTACTTCCGGCAATACCTACCAGCGCAACGATAATACAGCCACGCCCTAATTCTACGTTATGACCAATTTGGACAAGATTATCAATTTTACAATCATTGCCAATGACTGTATCAGAACCTGACCCGCGGTCAATACAGCTATTGGCGCCTATTTCAACATTATTGCCAATGATAACGCGTCCCAGTTGCGGTACTTTGATATGGGTTTTCCCATCAAAGGCAAAACCAAAACCATCCTGTCCTAATCTTACGCCAGAATGGAGGATAATATCGCTGCCCATGACTGTAAAACCAATACTGACATTGCTGGCAATCTTGCAATTATGTCCAATGATAACGCCGTCCTGAATGACACTACTTGCGCCTATGATGCAATCATTGCCGATTTCGACCTTAGAACCAATCACAACATGTTCACCAATACTGCAATTATCGCCGATACTAGCAGTAGGATGGATGACTGCAGATGCTGCAATAGAAGGTAACGCAGTGCTAGGGGCATGAAAAGCAGCGGCAGTTAAGGCAAAGGCCTTGTAGGGATTGTCAGAAAGTAACAATGCCATGCCTGATGGTGCACGATTACGGTATTTCGGATCAATAATACACGCACCAGCCTTGCTTGTCGCAAGCTGGTCATTATATTTGACATTACTCAAGAAACTGAGTTGCCGGCTGTTAGCTTGATCAAGGGTAGCAATACCATCAATAATACGTTCAGCATTGGCCTTATTATCAAGCTCAGAACCAGAAATAGCTGCAATCTCAGCAAGAGAAAATGGTCCGTAATTCTCAAAAAAACGTCTGTCTACCATGCAGTATTATTTATTTAGCTTTAGGAGTGGCAGGGGCATCTTCAATTCTTACTTGTACTTTAGGCAAGCGTGCATTGAGACGTTTTAGCACTTCATCAGAAATATTCATGTCAGGTTTGGCATAAAGGATTTGTGAAGTAGGAATAGCCATGACAAAGCCTTTTTCATTTGCAAGCTGGGCAACGATGTCTAGGACTGCTTTTTGTATTTGCATCACAGCGTCATCATAGCCTTTTTCAAGCTGCACACGGCGTGCTTGTACATCTTTTTGTACATCTGCTACACGTGATTTAAATTCTTTAGCTTTTTGTTGAAAGGCTTCAGGAGATAGAACTGACTGTTGCTTAGCTAATTCTTGATCTGTTTTATGTAACTCATCTTCCTGTTTTGTAATGGCAGCTTGATAAACTGCGCGTGTTTTTTCAATTTGGCTATTGATATCTTTTGCAGCCAAGGACTCTTTAACGATGCGTTGTACGTCAACAACAGCAATTTTACTGTCGTTCTTGCCATCAGCAGCATAGCTAGAAATTGCTGGAACTGCCGATATTGTTGCTAATAGTAGAATAAATGATAATTTTTTAAACATATGCATAATTAGAACCTTGTCCCGAAACTAAATCTAAAAATTTGTGTACGATCGTAGCTTTCCTTGATAATTGGGGCGGCTAGATCAATATGAATTGGTCCCATTGGTGATCCCCATGCGATACCGGTACCAACAGAGACTCGCATTAAACTATCCTCAGCAACTGTTGGACCATGTGAATCAGAGTGGAGTAGACTTCCCATGTCAGTAAATACTTCGCCTGCAAAATCAAGTTCCTTAGGTAGACCTAAAGGAAAGTGTAATTCTACAGAACCAACATAATACTCATCCCCACCTAACGCATCACTAGTTGATGTATCACGTGGGCCAATACCACCAATTCTAAAACCACGAAGATCATCACCACCAACAAAGAAACGGTCGTTAATGCGTACTTCTGTTTTATCCAATCCGACTATATAACCGGCATTAGCAGATAATTGCAAGACCATATCGCTGGTTTTTTTAAAGAGTGGTATAAAATAGCCAGTTCGGATTTCATTGCGGAAGTAGCGTGTATCACCTCCTAAGCCTGCCAAATCCTGATTATAGCGTACAAAATAACCCGTTGTAGGATTAAATTTATTATCACGTCTATCATAAAGAAAAGTTTGGCCAATCATTGATGTGGTAGCATCGCCTTCTTCATCTATAATATAAATGGAAGCGGTACTCTGCACATTATAAATATCATCATCTTTCAAGGTATAATGTACGGTATGACGCAGATATTCCGTTAAGTCATAAGAAGAACGCAGTGTAAAGCCAGTGGATTTACTGTCATATTCACTGTAAGTCAGGTTGTCGGTGGTGGTATGAAATATATCAGTCCCCGCAGAAAGATCATAGCCCATGAAATAAGGTTCTGTGTAGCTGAGGTCAATATTACTTTGTCTCTGTGCCTCTTCTAATGTAAGCGCAAGGTCTTGTCCTTTACCAAGTAAGTTACGTTCCCTGATGCCAATGGTAGCAAGTGCACCGTCGGTAGTTGAGTAGCCTACGCCAAAGTTAATTTCACCAGTTGATTTCTCAGTAACATCGACATTAACATCGACTTTATCAGGAGAATCGGTCTTAGCATTGGTGACATTTACTTTGTCAAAGAAGCCAAGATTTTTAATACGTTGTTCAGAACGCCGTACCTGGGCAGCATTATAAGGATCACCTTCGCCAAGTCTAAACTCACGGCGAATGACTTCATCCATTGTCCGTACGTTACCGGTAATGTTTATACGGTTAACATACACACGATGACCTTCTTGAATTTTATAGGTAATATCTACGGTGTGGTTGGCGATATTACGTTTAAATACAGGGTTAATATCAACGAATGCATAGCCTAAATCACTAAGATGAAGGATCATTTTATCAACACTATCTTCAATAAAGCTGGAATTAAATAATTCCCATTGCACTGTTTTAATGTCCTTTTTCAAATCCTCTGTCTTGAGCTTTTTGAGTGTTGTTTCGGTAGTAATTTTACCAAAGGTATATTTCTCACCAGCATCAAGCGTGTATGTCAATATGAAGCCATCACGGTTTGGTGTTAAGGCCGCAATAGCAGAAATAATCTTAAAATCAGCATAACCTTGTGATGTATAAAATTTGCGCAGCAATTCTTTATCATAATCAATACGATCAGGATCATAGGTATCATTAGAAGAAAAGAAACGATACCAGCGTGCTTCTTTGGTATTAATAGCAGCACGTAACTTAGTATCGCTAAATTGGGTGTTGCCGATAAATTCAATGCTCTTGATTGGCGTTTTAGGGCCTTCGTTAATTTCAAACACTAAGTTAACACGATTTTGGGGCAACTGAATAATCTTAGGGTTAACCGTTACAGCAAAACGTCCACTTTTATGATAAATGTCAAGAATGCGGCTTACGTCATTTTGTAAGCGGCTTTTGGCATAAACAGTGTGGGGTTTTAATGTTATTTCAGCAAGTATATCTTCTTTCTTAATACGTTTGTTCCCTTCAAAGGCAACTTCATTAATTAAGGGGTTCTCGGTGAGATTGACTTGTAGGGTTTGACCATGACGGATAATAGCAACATTGGCAAAAAGCCCAGTGGCGTATAAGCGTTTGATAGATTCATCAACGGCTTGTTGGTCAAATTGTTGATAGGCACTAATAGCCATATAAGACTTGACGGTCTCTGCCTCTACACGTTGATTGCCTTGCACGTTGATGTTGGTGATCACATCATTCTCTATTGCCGCTAGTGTAGGTGTTACAAAAAGCGGACTGAATAATAAGCAAAAGCAAATTAAGAAAAAAGTAAGTTTTTTCACGTAACAGAATCCTTATGAATTAAATAACCTATGCCCAAACCTAGCAAATATCATGACGATATCATTAAAGCTAGATAATATGAACAATGTTGCAATAATAGCCATACCCAGACGGAAACCATAGCGCTGGTAACGTTCTGCCAGGGGCTTGCCTGTTAAGACTTCAATGACATAATAAAAAAGATGTCCGCCATCGAGTAAAGGGATAGGTAAAAAATTAATCAGACCAAGATTAATGGATAATAGGGCGATAAAAGAGAGCGTGGCCTCGATACCGCTATGGACGGATTGACCTGAATATTCAGCAATGCGTAGTGCTCCTCCTAAATCTTCTGTGCCACGTTTGCCGGTAATCATCTGGCCAAGGGCCTTAAGTGTGGTGGTAGAAATATTGTAAGTTTCACGTATGGCAAGGCCGGCAGCAGGGATAAGTGAATATTTTTGATAGGTGATTTTGGGTGAAGCAATGCCGAGCTGTCCAACCTTAATAGGATTGCCAAAAGCATCTTTGCTTGGCGATAGACGGGGGGTAATGGTTTTGGTGAGTTCTTTATCGTTACGCTTGATAGTAAAGGTGAGTGCATCGCCTGGGTGGATACTGACAATACGCTGAATATCACTAAAACTTTCAACACTATTGCCATCAATAGCTGTAATTTTATCACCAGCCAGTAATCCCGCTTCATCAGCAGCACTGCCTTTGACAATCACGTTTGCTTCAGGGGTGGCAAAGGGCTTGCCATAAAAACTAAAGAAGAAAGTTAGGATCACTATGGCGAGTATAAAATTGGCGATAGGGCCTGCGGCGACAATCGCTGCTTTGATTGCTAACGGCTTGGTATGAAAAGCGATTTTCTTTTCTGCTTCAGTAAAATGTGTGATTTTTTCTTCATCAGGCATACTCATTGCACTGAGGTCGCCGTACATTTTGACGTAGCCGCCGAGGGGCAAGGCACTTACTTTCCAGCGTGTTCCCGAACGGTCATTCCAGCCAAAAAGCTCTGTGCCAAAGCCGATCGAAAAGGCTTCAATTTTAACGCCAGAGAGTTTGGCAACAGCATAATGCCCAAATTCGTGGATAAAGACGATGATCGAAATTATCACAACAAATGACAAGGCATTATGTAAAAAGGTAGTCAATAATTCCATTCAGCTATTCTAGCGGTTTCTGCTTTAAGATAATCAAATGTTGATATAGTATTTTTATAGGGAACACAAATGTAATTTTTGTTTGCTATATTCCCTATCTTTCAAGAATTGGAAAAAATTTTCCATCGGGATTCACGTGCTTAGGTACCATATGTTCTAAAGAAGCATTGCGTTTACCCTCAAAAATTTTCCCGATTCTTGAGAAGCGAGGAGTATAATTTAGGAAGGCAACGGTCTGTTCGTATTCAGATTGACTAAACTCCCCGCAGATTTTCCTGCATGAAAGCCAGCAGATGAACGAATGACTTGCTTAGTACGTGCGTGCGTGGCACGAATTTTTTGCTCCTGCATATAGCTATCAATGGCAGAGGCTTCCTGATCGTAATAATGCGATATCACCAGGGCAGTGCATTTTTCAATGGCTAGCCCGTTGCTGCGTGCTTCTTCTATTTGCTCTTTTGCCCGTTCGGCGATGCGCATTGCGTAACCTTTGCAGAAAGCAGACATATGAGCTCTTTTATTATCAAAAGGGTGACGCCATGTAGACTCAATTGCTAGTTTTTTCCCGGTATTGATCAAATATTGTGCCACGTGATGAATCAGCGCTACATTCTCGGGGCGGGCGATTACCATATGAAATGTACCATTTACCCGTTTGCTAACCAAATATTGCCCAAAATATAATTCAGCAATTCCGTTATATAAAATACGTTCCCAGACGCTATTACGCGACATGGGCTTGAGGCTTGTCTCAAAAATGGCGGTTGATTCCTGCATGTCGGCCATGGACAGCTTATATTTAGCCAGCAATTTATAAGCCATTTCCATGGCATTAGCGGCTTCTGCTTCCGTACCGCCGCGTTCGCCGAGGGCTAATAGCTTTTTAATGCGCTCAAAAATGTCAGTGGGAATATCAGGAGCGGCTTTTGCTGCGGACTGCATCATAGACTCATTTCAATGTTGTTTTGCTAAAGTTCTATCTTATAGCCACAAGTTAGTAATAACTCAAGCATATGCGAAGGCGGAGGTGCGGTAGTGATGATAGAGGGACGGTTTACATAGAGCGGAATTTCAATCATGCGTGCATGCAAATGCAAGGGTAATGCATCCATTGCTTCTGTGCCATAAATTTTATCGCCGATAATGGGGCAGCCAATGGCAGCGCAATGGACACGGAGTTGGTGGGTGCGGCCAGTACGGGGCATGAGTTCTAGCCAGCTCATATTTTCGGTGTGCCCTTTGACAACGTAATCGGTGGTGGCTGTTTGACCGTTTGGGTCTGTTTGCATCCACCAGCGGCTTTTATCCTGGGTTTGTTTGGCTAGGGGCAGGTCAATCCGTCCGCTTGGCTCTTTAGGAACACCGTGTACAATCGCCCAGTAACTTTTGGTAATCCGTTTGGCCATGAATAATTTACCCAGTTTACTTAAGCCTTTATGTTGACGTCCAAGCACCAGGCAACCGCTTGTGTCACGGTCAAGGCGGTGGGCAAGGCCGGGGTTCGTGCTCAAGCCAAAACGTAGGGCATCAAAATATTGTTCAAGATTATCGCCTCCGCCAGGTCCGGCATGGACAGGGATACCAGCTGGTTTATTGATGACAATAATTAGTGGATCCTGATAGAGCACTCGGTTAGTGAGGAAATTAGCGTCGCCATGCATCGGGAATATGAATCGGTAAGTGGGTGGTGCCAACCATTATCAGGTCAAAACGCATGATATGGTTCTGATAGCTTGGCTTATTACTGATAAACATTTCAGCAGCATTCATAATGCGTTGTTGTTGGTTGGGTAAAAGGACTTCCATTGAACTGGCACCCGTGCGGGCTTTGACTTCAATAAAAGCGAGCGTTTTGTGGCGTGTGGCAATAATATCGATTTCACCAGCGCCATTACGGTAGCGGCGTGCCAGGATCGTATAGAGTTTTAAGCGTAATAAACAGACAGCAATAGATTCCGCCAAACGGCCGAAGCGTTCAGCTTTCTTCTTTTTATTATCGTGCCATCGTTGGCAAAATTTGATGTATATTTTCTCAATTTTTTCGAGTAGTTCCCAAAACATTTATCGATCCTTCATTAGTTCAAGGGCGCGTGTATAGACATGCTTCCTTGAGAAATGCGTTGAGGCAGCGACGGCTGTTGCTGCTTCCTTAATACTCATATGTTTCAATGCTTCACTAAGCTGCTCTGTCAGTTGGTTCTCATCTGCAATAATAGTTGCAGGAGGTGCAATAACAATAATAATTTCTCCTTTAGGGTTGCCGTTTTTGGTGTAATAGGTAATATGGTCACTTAATTTTCCTGGACATATCTCTTCATAATGTTTGGTCAGCTCACGTACAATGGTAGCGTCACGATCGCCAAGAACGGCAAGCATATCAACCAAAGTTTCTTGTAATCTACGTGCTGCTTCAAAAAATACCAGCGTACTTTCAAGCTGCTTATAAGGTTGTAGTATCGCAATGCGGGCAGCACTGCGCACGGGTAAGAAACCTTCAAATAAGAAGCGATTGGTAGGAAGCCCTGCAACAGTGAGGGCAGCGATGACGGAGGAGGGGCCAGGGATGGTAATGACTGGAATAGTATGTGATTGTGCTGCCTGTACGAGCTGGTAGCCCGGATCAGAAATCAACGGTGTGCCAGCATCTGAAACCAGTGCTATACTGCTGCCTTGCATGATTTTATCAAGTAACAGTGTGCGTTGCTTATCGGTACTAAAATCATTGTAACAAAACATACTGGCTTTTATGCCGTAATGTGCTAAGAGCTTGCCAGTAACGCGCGTATCCTCGCAAGCAATTATATCTGTTGATTGTAATATCTTTAGCGCACGCAGTGTGATATCATCCGGGTTACCAATGGGAGTGGCAACGATGTATAATGCAGGAATGGTACGAAAATCTGATACAGCCATAGAGTACTTATAGGTTTTTTACTTGCTTTTTTGTTAAATAAACAGAAAAATCCAGTTTCTGTGTCAGCCTATTATTATATCGGTATATATGTTCTCTATCTCTAAATACAGTATTACACTGCTAGTAGCTAGCCTTATTGTTGCCGGTTGTAGTACGATGAGGCCACAGGTGGCTGTGCCAGCCAAATCATCCTCTACTGCGGAGCAGCATGTAGCGCCTCTGCCATTAATGCAACCGCAAACAGTTAAGATAGCGCTATTGCTGCCCTTGACAGGTGCATCAAAAGATCTTGGCCGCAGTATGCAGGATGCCGCACAGCTCGCTTTAGTCAATAGCAATGTCCCGTTGGTAGAGCTTTTGCCGATTGATACCGAAGCAAGTCAGGGCGGTGGTAGTGAAGCGGCAAAATCGGCAGTGGCACAAGGTGCAAAAGTGATTGTTGGACCAATTTTCTCTGCCGCAACATCAACGGCTATACCGGTAGCGCATAATGCGCATATTGCATTGGTCTCTTTTTCCAATAATACCGCGCTAAAAAGGGAAGGGGTATATTTGATTGGTTTTATGCCTGACCAACAAATTAAACGTGTTGCCCGTTATGCCTTAACGCAAGGAAAAACGGACTTTTATGTATTAGCCCCAGCCACTACTTATGGTAAAACAGCGGTAGCGGCGCTTGGTGATGCGTTACAGGGTAGTGAAGGCTCTATCCAGAAAACCGAATATTATCCTGAACAAGGGGATGAAGGGGCTAAATTAGCCATTAAAAGTATTAGTGATGCCATAAAAAATGCTTTAAATACCCAAGGCAAGATTGAAAGTACAGCATTACTCATTCCTGAAGGTGGAGAAAAGCTGAATAAGATTATTAGTAATTTGGCGTTATCGGGTGTTGATTTATCGCGTGTCAAATTACTTGGCAGCGGCCAATGGGATGATGACAGCACCAAGAAAAATCCTTTGTTACAGGGGGGATGGTTTGCAGGGGCTTCTCCAGAACAACATAAACTATTTGAACAGCAATTTTATGACCAATTCGGCTATAAACCACAGCGTATTTCCAGTCTTGCTTATGATGCGGTGGCATTGCTTGTAGCGCTTTATAGTCAGCAACAGGACTTTAGCAAAACGTCTCTTACCCACAGTCAGGGTTTTAGTGGTGTCGATGGTATTTTCCGTTTCCGTAGTGATGGGCTATCAGAACGGGGATTATCGGTATTGCAAATTAATAATGGTGATGTTCAGGTGCAAGATCCTGCGCCTTCAGCATTTTAAGAGTCTGTTAGGAACATCGTTTAGGGGTGATTTCTGCGGGCTAAGACTCCTATAAATTCCCTCATAACGATGATCCTAAACAGATTCTTACACTCCTCCCGTATCAACTTTTGAAGTGAGAAATTGTAATGAGTGCTAAAAATATCACTATTTACCCTTATGCAGGGCTTGGTCATGCGGATCATGGCTGGCTTGATGCGCGCCATCATTTTAGTTTTGCTGGTTATTATAATCCAGATCGTATGGGCTTTGGGTCGTTATTGGTGATTAATGATGATACAATAGCAGCAAAGCGGGGTTTTGGTACCCATCCGCATGATAATATGGAGATTATTACCTATGTACGCCAGGGAGCCATTACCCATCAGGATAGTATGGGCAATAGCGGACGTACAGAAGCTGGTGATGTGCAGGTGATGAGTGCAGGTACAGGTGTCAGGCATTCTGAACATAATATGGAAAATGAAGCCACACGCCTTTATCAAATCTGGATTACCCCGAATGTAAGGAATGTGAACCCGCGTTGGGAAGCAAAAGCATTTCCTAAAATACCGGTAATTGATCAGTTGGCGTTGCTAGTATCTGGTATGCCTGAACATGCAGATAAAGAGGCGCTGTTTATCTATCAAGATGCTGCGATATATGGTGGTAAGTTAAAAGCAGGTACCACACTGACCCAAACGATTAAACATCAGGCTTATGTACTTGCTTCTGTGGGGAGTTTCAGCATTAATGGTGTCAGCATGAAGCAAGGTGATGGGGCAGAAGTGCTAGGAGAGAAAAATCTAACGATAACTGCTGGCACTGATGCGGAAGTGTTGGTAATTGATGTGCCTGCCTAATGAGCATAATCCTTTACTAGTGATAGCAAAGCTTCCTGTGTTGCTATTGTTGGGTTATAAATCCCTCGCCAGGGGCGTATTCTAAGCCTATCGGCAATTTCCTCACTTAAAGCAAAAGCGGCCATAGAGGAGAGGTCATAAGCCTGTGATAGCTGCATAAATATGTCAGCGGTCCGTTTGGAATAAAACAAAGCAATGGCTTGATTTTGTTCGGTTAGTAACTGTGCTGTAGCTGCGGATAGTTCTGTTGAAGGAATGGCATGATAAGCAATGATGCGGGCGGTATGAAAACCTTGTAATGTTAGTGCTTTGGTCATATCAAGCGTAATAGCATCAGCGGAAACATAAAGAATAGTGCCGCCTTGTGGTTGGCATATCTCTTTAATCTCATCCATTAAGCCAGCAACATGACCGCAACCCGTGCGGATATTATCAAATCCTTCTGCCTGTGCAGTGTCAGCTGTGCTAACACCTACAGCAATAATAAGCATGTTCCGCTTGGTTGTCATGCGGGCAAGTGCTTTTGCACCATTGATACTTGTCACTATAATGCATTGTAGTCGTTGATGTAATAAAGTTGCAAGTTCCTGCGCTGCTTCTTGTCGATATTCTATCGTTAGTAATGGATCGATAATGGGGGTGAAACCCAAAGCAAGCACTAACTGGGCGGTATTGTTGGCTTCAGCAAGAGGACGGGTTATAAGGGCATGGGTCATAGGCTTTTTTCGTATCAATTAAATCTTTGTTAACATATAGCAGGTTATTATAAAAGAATAACACTAGGTGGAGTTGCTTATGCAACTAAGCAAATTTTTTAGGGTAGAAAATTATCGTTCTCTCTTCGTTTTTAAGAAGGTTTCCTTCGTTACCAGCAGTTTTGATCTAGAGCCGCTCTATCGCTTGGCGGCAAGAGAACTTATTTGTCTAATGTATAATATCCGTTTTATTGGTTTTAGTAAAATACCTGCAACAGGTGGTATATTAATCATCAGTAACCATCTTTCGTATGTTGATGGTCTGATTATTAATGCCTTATGTAAGCGTAAAGTACGTTATATTATTGATAAAGATATTTATCAAAAACCGCTGATCAATTATTTTATGCGCTTAAACCGGGCTATTCCTATTGCTGCGAACAGAACAGATGTTGCTGCAGCGCTTGATATGATTTCAGAAGGGTTACGGCAGGGAGATGCGATTTGCATTTTTCCAGAAGGCCAACTGACGAATAACGGTTATATGTCGCATTTTCGGCCTGGTATTGAATGGATTATCAATCGTGATCCTGTCCCTATTTATCCTATTGCCTTGCATGGGTTATGGGGCAGTATCTTTAGCCGCAGATATAAAAAATTTTTGCAACGGCTATTACATTGTATTTTTCGTCGCAATGTAACCGCTATATGCGGTGATCCTATTATTCCAGCAGATGCCACGCTTGATGGTTTACAGCTTGCCGTGTTAAAGCTACGTAATCTGATTGCGGATTAGAAAATTATATCAGCCTACAGAAATAGCTTTACTAAAAGCTACAAATATTGTATTAGAGACCTCTTTTCACGATAATAGAGTAAAGGAACTTTCCGCTCATGGCAACAAAGATACGTCTTGCACGCTTAGGTGCTAAAAAACGCCCGTTCTACAGAATTATGGTCGCTGATTCGCGCTCACCGCGTGATGGTAAATTTATTGAGATCGTCGGGACCTACGCGCCACTTCTGGCAAAGGACGATGCAAACCGGGTAAAACTGAGTAGTGAGCGTATTACGTACTGGCTTGGTGTTGGTGCACAGCCTTCAGAAAAAGTAGAAAAATTATTGCAGGCAGCTGGCTTGATAAAAGCAGAAAATCAAAATCGCCCTGCTGCAAAAGTAGAAAAGCCAAAGAAAAAAGCAGCAAAATAAGTAGTTTTCTAGAAGATAAAGAAAAAGCGGCTGCATAGTGTTGTGGCCGCTTTTTTTGTGAGATTTACTATGTCTGATGTTATCGCGATAGGCAAGATTGTTGCTGCACATGCTATCAAGGGAGAGGTGGTCATCCATCCTTATAACCCTGAAACTACCAATGAATTTCTTTTCAACGATGCTATTGATAAGCAAGGTAAGGCCTATCAGATTAGAATCACTGGGCATAAAAAACACCAGCTTATTGCGTCGATCAAGCATATTACGACCCGCAATGAAGCAGAGCAACTACGTGGTGTTGAGTTATATACCAAGCGTGAGGTGCTTCCTGTATTAGAGGGAGACGAATTTTACCATGTTGATTTGGTAGGCATGAAGGCGCTTTGTTTGGATCATACGCATTACGGGACTGTGGCTGCTATCTATAATTATGGGGCAGGCGATATCTTGGAAATTGCCCTCATTTCCGGTAAAACAGAGTTGTTTTCTTTTGTGAAAGAAGTGGTGCCTGAAATTAATCGGAAAGAAGGCTATATCATTGTTACTCCGCCACTTATTCTCAATGAGCGGGAAGAAAAACCCTTATAGCATTTTGATCGGTTCTGCGTTATATTAATCAACTTTACCAATGATGAGAAATATTATGTATAAAATTGCTATTATTACAGGGATATTGATGATGACAGTGGCCACGAGTGTTAATGCGTTACCTACATTAAAAGTGACGTTACAAGGGGTGGATAGTGATGGTTTTATTGAGCCTCAATATGCCTATTGCATTCCTGATAATACCGGGCATAGTGCGTCTGGACAAAATATGAGCATTGGCATTGAGTGGACGGCAGGTCCTGCAACGACTAAATCCTATGCCATCATAGCAGTGGATAATGATGTGCCGGCTGATTTTAGTAATGCTAATAAAGAAGGTAAAACATTATCAGTATCTCAAGTAAGACGCCCTTTCTATCATTGGATATTAGCAGATATTCCGGTAACAGTTACCAGTATTGCACCAGGGGCTGATAGCAAGAGCACCGCAGCGAAGCCGGTGGGAGAAACGCCTTATGGTGTGCGGGCTATCAATGATTACAGTATGGGGGCGACAATACATGGCGGTTATGATGGACCATGCCCGCCTTGGAATGATCTACGCATGCATCATTATCATTTTACTGTTTATGCCTTGAATGTTGATAAAATCAGTGGTGCTGCCAATATGACTGGTGAGCAATTTATCAAAGCAGCTACCCCTCATATCGTGGCAGCAGGTGAGGCTGTCGGAAAATATACATTAACCCCAGCATTGATGCGTAAGGTTTCTCAGGCAGCTCAGTAATTAGAACTGCCAGAACTCGATAAAATTGAGTTCTGGCAGAGTTCTTTTGATTTACAGGGGAACTTGTACGAGCTATATTCCAGCAGTCTAATACTGAAGGAGAAAAGCCTATGCGTGCAGAAACAACAACGATTATTGACAATATTACTCAATCCATGAGCTTATT
>Ga0206831_1102_pt1 | contig 26220 bp, 20 predicted proteins | sample Alteio_BWOrgCont_73_FD_152876 | JGI IMG/M metagenome (GOLD analysis project Ga0206831, IMG submission 152876) | Enriched cells from forest soil in Barre Woods Harvard Forest LTER site, Petersham, Massachusetts, United States -... | ecosystem: Environmental > Terrestrial > Soil > Temperate forest >...
CGAACTCGTGCTTCGCGGCGTGCACGCGTTCCAGCGCCAGATGTGCGGCGGCAGCGGCACCGATGGTGGAAACTTCCAGAGAGGGATGCCGCCGCAGTGGAGATGTCTGCAAATATTGTTCTTCCGGCGCGTCCAGACGGTCGAAGCCGAAGAGGGCCACATCCGGCTCGCGGATGAGTGGCGGCTCGCCCCAGAAGCGCACCAGTTCCGGCGCGCCGCGCCCGATGACTTGCGAAATCACCATGCCGTCGATGCATCCCGATGCAGTCGTGGCGGGCACGTTAAGGTCGGCATCGCGATCCAAATAAATCAGGCTGACGTTGCGATAGTAGCGCCGCGCGCCTGCAATCACCGCCAGGACAGAAACGCAATCGCCGGAAAGGATGAGTGGAAGCGCGCCGGTTTTCACCGCGACTTCCACGCGTGGGCGCAGATCGTTCAGCGATTTGAGAATTACGGAAACGTTTTTTGCTCGGGGATGCTCTTCGTCCGGTTGCGAAATGTAGGTTGCGGTGTCTCCCTGGTCGATGACGTGAAAGCCGGCAGATTTCAGGCGATCGGCAAGCCCCGCGGCACGCAACGCCGCTGGAGTGCGTTCCTGCCCGGGGCGCAGAGCCGCGGCGCTGGTGGCAGAGCCCAGCAGGACAATATTCTTCGGTTGACGGGTGATTTTTACCGCCAAAGTAGCGCTCCTATGGCTGGAGTCCTGCTCCCCTAAAAAAAAGCAACATGCACAGCTGCATCGCCCGCCGGACTGTTGGACTAATTCGAAGCCGGCGCGATGGTCGTCAGCTCGGCCGGAAGGGTGAATCGTACGTCTTCGCGAATCAGGTCCAGATCGCGCTGATTGGTGTAGCCCAGGCCCGCCAGCCGTTGGCTCACTTGCTCCACCAGAATTTCCGGCGCGGAGGCTCCAGCCGTCAGTCCCACCCGGTTAACGCCTTCCAGCCATTTCGGGTCAATGTCTTTTGCGGAGTCGATCAATTCCGCGGCGACTCCCGAACGCTTGGCCACTTCCACCAAACGATTCGAGTTGGAGCTGTTGGGCGAGCCGACCACCAGAATCAGTTGCACTTCGCGCGCCAGCTGCTCCACCGCTTCCTGGCGATTCTGCGTGGCGTAACAAATGTCATCCGAGGCCGGGCCCTCGATGGTTGGAAATCGCTCGCGCAGACGGGCCACAATTTCCTGCGTGTCGTAAAGGCTCAGTGTAGTCTGCGTCAGAAACGATAGGCGGCTGGCGTCTTTCACCTGCAGCGCGTCCACTGCTTCCACGCTGTCCACCACCACCGTTTGTTTGGGAGCCTCTCCGGAAGTGCCCACGATTTCCTGGTGATCGCGGTGTCCGATCAGGATGATGGTGCGGCCCTCGCGCGCGAATTTCAGCGCTTCGAGGTGGACCTTGGTGACCAGCGGGCAGGTGGCGTCAATCACGCGCAATTCGCGCAGGCGCGCTTCCTCGCGCGTGGTCGGCGGAACGCCGTGCGCGCTGAATACCAGCACCGCGCCCAGCGGCACTTCCTCCACCGTCTCGACGAAGATCGCGCCGTTCTTGCGCAGCTCCTCGACCACGTAGCGGTTGTGCACGATTTCGTGATGCACGTACACTGGCGGCCCGTACGCTTGCAGCGCCAGCTCCACGATGTCCACCGCGCGCACGACTCCCGCGCAAAAACCGCGCGGCCGCACGCGAATTAAGCTCTTGCCACCCGTCGATTGTTCCATCTGTTCGCTCAATGTGCAGCCTCAAAAATGCCACAATAGATTATCACGCCGAGGGATTCTTTTGCGACCTTTTGGCTGGATGAATAACTCTCTGGAATAACGCAACGGCCTACAGAGCCTCCGTAATTATATCCATTCGTGTCGGCCGGGTGCCGCACTCTTCACCGTTCTTGTGAAGGGTGCGGGTTTATATGCCGCTCGGAACACTGCGCGCATGATGAAGGGACGGATCTCAATCAGCCGGCGGGAAACTCGAGTCGAGGATTGGAAGAACCGCACCCTTGAAGACCACAAGGGTGCTGCACCCGAAAATCAAAACAATGCAAAGGCCGTATCGGACGCCTTAACACCTCATATCACATTGTGATACTATCACATTGTGGAGTTCATCGAGTCTGCGATGCAAATCAAAAAATTACTGGAGCATGAGCATGGCGAAAAAGGTCAAGGTGAATATCTTCGAGGACATGAGGGAGGCACTTCGGGATGTGGCCGCCTACGGGCGCGGCGAAGCGGTGAATCTGCGTGTCACGAGCATTCCTTCGCGGCCGAAGGCGATCTCTCCACGGGAGATTCGCCGTATCCGTCTGGCGCTGCAGGCCAGCCAGCCGCTTTTCGCCAGGTACCTGAACGTGAGCACGAATGCGGTGCGCAGCTGGGAGCAAGGCACGCGGCGTCCGCGTCAAGCCGCGCTGAAGCTGCTGGTGATCGCCAAGAAAGACCCGAAAGCCCTGTTGGTCGCATGATCCGCCGAAGGAAATCCGGACTATTGCGCGAAAAGGGCCGGGTGCCGCACCCGAAAATCAGAACTCATCAAAGGCTGCGGCACCCGCCTTTGGTACAATAATTAAATGCTAACGGGACTTACGTTCAAGAGTGTTACGCTATGGGTATTCGCCCTCTGTATTTTGACCCTGGCAATGAGTCTGCGACTCCCTCAGGCAACTGTGGAACGGTATAGAGGCGTTTGCCCACTAATGCTCGCTCCCAAACTTGTAATCTCGTTCTTCGCCGTTGCGGCCATTGGCTTCTGGCTGGTTCGTCGCTATAAAGATAAATACTATCAGTTATGTTTATTCATTTACGCCATGGTGCTAGGCGGAGTTTTGGGTCTGATCAATGACTGGATAATTTGTCACCGAATCCTTCAATAGCAATGCGCACCGCTCTTGTGAAGGGTTCGGTTTTTTCTCCCGCTCGGAACACGGCGTGCGTAGTGAAGGGACGGATCTCCATCAGCTGGCGGGAAATTCGAGTCGAGGATCGGAAAAACCGCACCCTTGAAGATCACAAGGGTGCGGCACTCGAAAATCGACCCGAAAATCAAAACTGTGCAAAGGCTGTGTCTGTCGCCAAACACTTGCCCGCCCAAAGTGCGGACGGGCGCTACGAAAACCGCTGCCAGCCGTCCAACAAGATTAGAGATTGAGTGTATGTGCTTGGGTCCACTATAATGCCTTGCTTCGCTAGGTGTGCGGCGGCTGCCCGCTTTCCTGAAGTTGAGGAAATTGCGGATGGCGCTGCGCGGGAGGAATTTCGGACGTGTGGGACGCTCTACGTGAAAAAAAGATAGGTGTGCGAATTTTGCTCGGAATCGTTGTGGGGATTCTGGGCCTGGGAATGTTGTTGTACCTGGTGCCGCAGGGCACCAACGATATAGACGCCGCTGAGTCCGTGGCCAAGGTTGGCGACCAGACCATCACGGTGGTCGATGTGCAAAATCAATTGGCCAAGAGCACGCGCGGCAGCCAGATTCCCCCCGCCCTCGTGGGCTTGTATACGCAGCAGGCGCTCGATCAGCTGATCGATGAAAAGATGCTGGTGCTGGAAGCCGACCGCATGGGCCTGCGCGTTTCGGACGAAGAGCACGCCGACTTCCTGAAGAAGCTGGTGCCCACAGCGTTTACAGGGGACACCTTCATCGGCATGGACCGCTACGCCGCGGAAGTGCAGGCGCGCTTCCAGATGAGCGTTCCGGAGTTTGAAACGGAAGTGAAGAACGCGCTGCTGCAGCAGAAATTCCAGCAACTGGTGACCGACGGGGTCACGGCCAGCGACGACGAAGTGCGCGAGGAATTCCGCCGCGAGAATGAAAAAATCAAGCTCGACTATGTTTTGATCAAGCCCGTGGACCTGCAATCCAAAGTGGAAGCTTCCGAAGCGGATATCGCCGCCTACTTCGACAAGAATAAAGCGCAGTACATTGTGCCCGAGCGCAGGACCGTGGATTACGCCATTCTGAGCATGGCGCAGCTTCGCCAGCGCGCCCCGGTGACGGAAGACGACGAAAAAGTTTACTACCAGAGCCACATCGACCAGTACAAGCTGGAAGACCGCGCGCACGTGGCGCACATCCTCTTCAAGACCGTGGGCATGACCGACGCGGAAGCCGCTGAAATCAAGAAGAAAGCCGAAGACGTCCTCAACAAAGCCAAGCACGGCGGAAATTTCGCCGACCTGGCCAAGCAAAACTCCGAGGATACTTCCAAGGACAAGGGCGGCGACCTGGGCTGGATCGTTCGCGGGCAGACTGTCCCCGAATTCGAAGCCGCGGCGTTCAGCCTCCCCAAGGGATCGATTTCGGACCTAGTGAAGACGCAATACGGCTTTCACATCATTCAGGTCATCGACCGCGAGTCGGCGCGCACGCAGACGCTGGATGAAGTCAAAGCCTCCATTATCAATCAGTTGCAGCAGGAAAAGGCGGAGCAGCTGGGCGAAACCATTTCCACTCAGATTGCCGATGAGATCCGCCGCAGCGGCCGCATCCCAATTGATGATTTGGCCAAGAAATTCAACATGACTACCGGGGAAGCAAAATTGGTGGAGGCTACGCAGCCGCTTCCGGAACTTGGCAACGCGCCTGGCCTGATGGAGACTCTCTTTCATCAGCGCACCGGAGATGTGGGCGCGCCGATTCGCACCGATGTCGGCTATGTGGTCCTCTCCGTGAAGGATATTTTCCCCACGCACCCTGCCACGCTGGCCGAGGTTCATGACCGCGTGGCCGGTGATTTCCGCCTCAGCAAAGCTGTCGAAATGGCCAAGTCTCGCGCCGATGAGCTGGCCAAACGCGCTAAGGGTGGCGAGAATTTTGCTGCCGCGGCCAAGTCCCTGGGCCTCGAAGCGAAGACTTCCGATGCCATTCCTCGATCGGGCTCAATTCCCGACGTGGGCAGCGCCAAGCAGTTCGCGGCGGCCTTTACCATGCCCGTGGGCCAGACCGGCGATCCCATCGCCCTGGGGCAGAATTGGACCGTGTACCACATCGCTCAGCATGATCCCGTCAATCAAGATGATTTCGAAAAGCAGAAGAGCAAGATCGAAGCGCAGGTTTTGCAGGAAAAGAGGCAGACCGCCTACGAGCTGTTTCGAACCGCTCTAAAGGCCAGTTTGCAGCAACAGGGCCAATTGCAATTCAATGCCGAGAGTTTAAAGCGTCTGACCAATCCTGCATAAGCTGTGCAGATTCTGAGGGTTAGAGATAGATTGGTTACCAGGGTTACTAGATAGACCAACCACGCTTGTTTTGCCCCTTCCAGTGAGCTAGCATAATCGTGTTTGCGATCACGGGCCCTACGCCAGGGGCTCAGGATCTTGAGTCTGCGCCCTTCCCTGCGCTCATAGCCGCCCAGTTGATGCGTCGTTCGGATGTTTTGAGTTCTCATTCTCAGTCGGAAGACCGCTGGTACAGGCTATCGAGGCATGCAAGGGCGTTTGCAGGGGGCCGCTTACCATTGGTTGAGCTTTTGATCGGCTAGCGAGGTGCAAAATGCAGGGGAAGAACAATCATCGCAATGAATATCAGTGCTCGATTGAAGTGAATCAGCATGGCAAGTATTGCGTGCGCGTTCGAGCGCTTTTTGCCCGTAAAGCCTGGGTATTGCCGGTATTTTTCCTGTCTTCCACGTTCGATCATGCCATGCGCAAATTGGAGGAGGCACTGCAGTTTCTGCAACGCAAAGAAGAACGCCTGCAATTCTGGGGAGTGGAACGCTCGGGCGACCCCACTTTTTCCGAGGAGCTTGTTCGCGAAGCGGGTTTGCGGCTGGATCGCCGGGCGGAATTCCCACGAAGGTCGTCGAACGTGGCACTGTCACCGGAAAAGCCCGTTCCGGCCGTGCTGCTTGCGCCGGTTCGCCGGGGATTGGCCCACTCGATTGATGCTAGCCGTGAGGGTGTGGCAGGGAGCTAGGGCTTACTTTTCCCTCAAGATGACTTCGCCGTTGCCGACGGGCTGGTCGTTCAGCCAGAGGCGATACTTGAAGGAGCCGGGATTCGTGCCGGGGCGTGGCGGGCCGCTTTGCAGTTGGCGTCCCGGGGGTGCCTGAAAGACGTTGGATTGGAAGGGGCAGCGGTTGGGGTCGAACTGGATTTTTAGATTGCCGGTGTCTGACAGCCAGACAACCTGCTCCTCGGGGCCAATCACCACAATCTCGGGTATAACGCCAACCAGAACCAGTTTTTCCGCCATCGCCGCGAATTCCTCCAGTGCCACGCGAAGATAACACAGCATCCCGTCGGCGCGCTTGCTGAATGTACATCTCCCTGCGAATTGGATTTTTTCGCGTGGTTTGTGTTGAAGGCTTGGCAGGCGCAACTTGCGCGAGAAAAACATTTAACACAGAGGGCACAGAGAAAAGAGGAGAAATGCGGAGGGCTTGCCTTACGGTGGAAAGGGCGCGACGAACTAGTCGATAATTGTTGAGACACAGCCATTTTGGCGGTTGCGTGAGGGCCGGGAATCGCGCAAACTATTAAGTGGTCGGGAGTTTCTTTATAAGAAATGCCCCGGAACGCGACCGGGGCGACTGCTATATCCACTGAGCCATCCTGGATGGTCCTTGCACGATTCTTAGGCACGTTTCTGGATAAGCCGATAAGAAAGCGCGTGAAAGCTGAGGTTTTATTCCATGATGAATCCGATGGACGAATTGCGACCGCCGACAAGATTGATGCTCACGCCCGGCCCGTCGTGCTTGAGCCCGCGCGTTTATCGAGCGCTGTCCGCGCCGATGGTGGGGCATGTCGATCCGTGGTTTATTGAATTTATGGGCGGGGTGCAGGATTTGCTGCGCCGCGTTTTCCAGACCAAGAATCACATTACGTTCCCGATTTCGGCGTCCGGATCGGGCGGCATTGAGACGGCGGTGGTCAATGTGCTGGAGCCGGGCGACGAGGCCATCGTGTGCGTGAATGGCACATTTTCGGGGCGCATGGCGGAAATCGCCGAGCGCACCGGGGCCAAAATTATTCGCGTCCCTGCTCCACTTGGCCGCACGGTGGATCCGGATGATGTGCGCCGCGCCGGGCAGGGCCGCAAAATCAAATTTGTGGGATGTACGCATGGGGAGACATCCACGGGCGTGGTTACCAAGCTTGACCCTCTGCGCAAGGTGGCTGACGAACTGGGCGCCCTGCTGGTGGTGGACAGCGTAGCTTCCCTGGGTGGCGTGCCGCTGGATGTGGACGGGCAGCGCGTCGATGTCTGCTTCAGCGGAACGCAGAAGGCCATTAGCGCGCCTCCGGGAATGTCACCCATTACGGTGAATGCGCGCGTCGAGGATTTGCTGCGCAACCGAAAGACGAAAGTGCAGAGTTGGTATTTCGACCTGACCACGGTGATGCATTACTGGGGCAAGGAGCGCACCTATCATCACACGCCACCGATTCCCCTGATCTATGCGCTGCACGAAGCGCTGCGCATCGTTCTGGAAGAAACTTTGGAGGGAAGCTGGGAACGCCACAGGCAAAATCAGACCGCGCTCATCGCCGGGCTGGAAGCCATGGGCATCCGCATGTTTGTGGAGAATCCAGAGGACCGTTTGCCGACGGTCACATGCGTTTACATTCCCGACGGGATCGATGGCGCAAAGGTGCGCAGTCGCCTGTTGAATGAATTCAATATCGAGATTGCCGGTGGTCTGGGAGAAATCAAGGCCACAACCTGGCGCGTGGGCTTGATGGGATACTCCAGCCAGCGCGGCAATGTGCTACTGTTCCTGGATGCCCTGGAAAGGATTTTGCTGGATCAGGGCATGAAGTTGTCTGTGGGCGCGGGAATTGCAGCGGCGGCGGGAAGTTTTGCGCACGCGGAAGCTGTTCCCGTAGGCACCGGAAAGTAGCCGGGAAGTAGCCAGAAAGTAGCCAGAAAGTAGAATGATGAGCGCAGGAACCGGAATTCCAAATCTGGGGGCCATGAGCCAGTTCGTGGGGGAATTTGACGTGACCTCGCGGCTCACCGACCGGACCTACCATTGCCGCTTTTCGCATCTGTGGAACGGCATTGCCACGCGGCACAGCGACACGGTGGACACCAAATTCGAGGTGGACGGCAAAGGCTCTGTCGTGGGCTTGTCGCATCCCGGCATCGTTCAGTTTACGAACAAAGCCAACCGCGAGATTTCGGACCGTGAAGCAAGTTACGTTGCCGCTCACTATTTGCGGGAGCAGCTGGAGCAGGAAGACGAGCGCCCGCTGTACGATGTTTCCGCCGCGGACGTGGTGCGGATTATCGGCATGCTGGGAATTACTTAAACGTGGCTCGTGACCCGCGATCCGTGGCCCGTGATTTGTGACTCGTGATTTGTAATTCGTGAATTCTGCGCAGCGTCTCTCCGTTTTTCTCTCTCTTGAATTTCTCAGTGTCCTCTGTGTTAAACCGCATTTCTATTTTGAACTCAATTAACGAACCTTCGAGCGTGCACCGTCATCCCTGTGCGAAGAAGAATGCACGTTGCTAGCGAGGCCGCAGCCAGTCTAGAATCCGCCCAATGAAGATTCCGATTTCCGGAGGGGCAATGAAACGCCGATTGCGAAATGCGATGGTCATGGTTGCCACGCTCAGTATGGGTTTACTTGCCTTCGCCAGCGGACGCGCTGCCGCGGCTCAGGCTGCGGCTGCGGACGATGAGCGGCTCCCAATTCAAGCGGATCGCGCGTTGTCGGGCGCGCTCGAAAAGGCAGACATGGCGGCGGCTGGCCAACTCCTGGACGCGGGCTTCACTTGGACGAATACGGAAGGGAAATCGCAGACGAAGGAGGAAACCCTCGGGAATCTGCCGGCCTTTGTCTCGGCCAATCGAGGCGATGCAGATGTTCAAACCCATCTCTATGGCCAGATGGCAACGGTCCTGGGCTCCCACCACAACGCACGTTTCGTGCGCGTCTGGGTCAAGCGTCCGGCAGGCTGGCGGGAGTTCCTGGAACTGGAAACGCCGATTCGGGAGCAGGTGGCGGCTTCGGCCACGCAGACCCTCACAGGTGCGCCTGCCAGTCAAGGCGACTGCGAAAACCCCTGTAGAACCGTGCCCTACAAACCCATCACAGCAATGGACAAGGCGATCCTCGCTACTTGGCAGGGAACGAAAATGGAGGAGTGGCACCCTGATTCCAGCTATGCCGCCTACAACGCCGACCACACCGCCGATGAATTCCTGGGAATCAGCAGCACCCTGATCCACAACAAGTCCGAAGTTCTAGAGACCTCCCAGAAGCAGATGAAGACCGGCATGGGTGCGCCGGGCGATCCAGTGGAGTTCATGGAGATCGTCGATTTTGGCGCCAACGCGGGGCTGATGATCGCCCGGAACATTCCCTTACGAGGCGGGAAGCCCTCCTACAGCGTGCGCGTCTGGGTCTTCCGCGAAAATCGCTGGCAGCTGGCCCTAACGCAAGGGACCAGGATAGAGGGCGCGGCTCCGCTGCCGCCCGCGGAACCAAAGAGCTAGGTTGTATCGCGAACCATGATTTGGCGTTAAAGCCTTTTCAGAAGTTCTGGAAGAAAACGTACCGTTAAGCGTCGGAGAGAGATTCATTAAAGCCGGCGGAAGGTTCCGGCATCTCGCTGGACTCGACGATCGTTCCGCAATCCAGACATTCCACATATTCCGCGTCGGAATCCTTGGCGATGAGTTTGGTGCGTGTGTGGTGGCAAGTGGCGGGGTCGTTCATGCGATTACTCCTGAGTATTCTAGGCCAATCATAACATGTGCATCGGAGTCATAAGGCGAACTTGATTTTCAAGTAGTGACTCACTTTGGTTCTAGGTTGAGCAATCGGATGCCCGCCCCAAAATCGGGCGGCCGCTACAAGACCCAATGCCAATAATGCAAGACGGTTTCGTAGCGCCCGTTCCGTCCCGAAGTATTCGGGACGGAACGGGCATCTTCACGGCCAAATTGAGTCACTACTGATTTTCAAGGAACTCCACAAAAACGCACAGACCTGAGTTATAAGAGAAAGCTTGCAAATTAGGGGCACGATATATCGTGTCCCTACAGTTCGATGCGCGAAAATAAGGGAGATAGGCAATCGCCGTGGTTCAAACTTCCGATGATCGATTCAGCAACGTCCTTTTTTACGGCGCGGTGTTGTGCCTGGCTTACTTTGTAATTCGAGTTTTTCTGCCATTTCTTACGCCTCTTGGATGGGCGGCTGTGTTCGGCGTGATCTTCCATTCCCTGAACCAGCGTTTAGAACGGAAATGGGGGAGCACGCGCTCCGCAGTATTGATCACGCTGGGCGTCACCGTCATCTTGATTGTCCCAGTGCTGCTGCTTGCGGCCATGTTCGTTCGTGAAGGGATCTCCGCAGCGCGGGACATTCAGGCGACAGTAGTGAACGGGCAGTACGGCTGGTTTGGCCGCGCATGGGCCTGGATTGCCTCCAGCTTTGCCGCGGAAGGCGTCACCGTGGATTTGCCCTCGCTGTTGCGCCAGGGCGCTGGCCGGGCCGGGGAATATATGGCCACGGAACTTGGCGCGGTGCTCCGTGACATTGTTCTAACCCTGTTTGAACTGTTCGTTATGCTCTTTGCGCTGTTCTACTTTCTCAGGGATGGCGACAGGATTCTGCACCGCTTCCGGTGTCTCTTGCCTTTTAATGAAGCCATGACGGAACGCATGTTGGCGGAAGCACGCGAACTGATTTTTGCCAGTGTTACCACCAGCCTGGTGATCGGCTTGGTTCAAGGGGTTCTCTGTGGCGGAGCGTTTGCGATCGTGGGATTGCGCACCGCCATTTTCTGGGGCGTGGTGATGGGATTTTTGTCCCTGCTGCCGGTGGTGGGGGCGTGGCCGATCTGGATTCCGGCGGCGATTTGGTTGGTCTCCACAGGGCACGTGGGCCGCGCGGTATTGCTGGCGATTATCTGTGGAGGTCTGGGCGGCGTGATTGATAGCGTTTTGCGTCCGGCGCTGGTGGGTGGGCGTGCGTCGCTGAACGGATTGCTGGTGTTCATCAGCGTGCTCGGGGGCATCGCCGTGTTTGGCGTGCTGGGAGTGATCCTTGGTCCCATCGTTGTGGCCACCGGCGTTGGAATTTTGGATGTGTATTCGGGGAATTGATTTGGTGGAACGCGCACCGGATATTTCGGTAGGGTAGCGAAAGCTTTGCAGGTGGTGGAAATTGCAATCGCAGCGACGATGCTTCCGCCGTCTTGGCTGTGCTAGAGTAACGCGCTTGGGGTGGAGTAGGACAGGCTTCAGCCTGTCTCCGGCGTTGCAAATATTCAAACAAAAAGCAGACAGGCTGAAGCCTGTCCTACTTGAGAAAATTCCGCGATGGCCACTGAACCCAAGACATTGACCGTTGGTTTGCCTCCCGAAAAACTTCGCTGGAGGTGTGATCCGGCAAGCATTCCGTTTGCCACCACGGCGGAGGCTGAGCCGGTGAAGGAGTTGCTCGGCCAGGAGCGCGCCTTTCGCGCTTTGAAAATGGGCGTCGAGCTGAACGCGCCCGGATTCAATATTTTTGTGTGTGGACTTGCGGGCACCAGCCGAGGCGGCACCATTACGCATTTGATCGATCAGATTCATCCTGCGGCAAAAGCTTCGCTGGATCGCTGCTACGTCAACAATTTCAAAAGCCCGGACCGGCCCAGGCTTCTGGCGCTGCCGCGCGGGCAGGCCAACGGCTTTAAGAAGGACATGCAGAGCGGCATCGAATTTCTGCGGCGCAGAATTCCGCAGGTGTTCGAGGGCGAACCTTTTCAGCGGCAAAAAGGGCGCATCGTGGACCGCTTCACGGTCCGCGAAAAAGAATTGATGGACGATTTTACGCACCGCATCGCGCGCGAACAATTCGCGCTGGGACACATGCAAGTGGGCGCGGTGGCGCTGCCGGAAATTTTTCCTGTGCTGGAAGGGCAGATGGTGCCCATCGAAGACATTCCAAAAATGGTGCACGAAGGCAAGCTGGAAACCATTGTAGCCGAGGATCTGGAGCGCAAGTACGAGCAGTTCCGGCAGGAATTCACCGTTGTTTATCGCAAGACGCTAACTCTTTCGCGTGAGCTTGCCAGCGAACTGAGCTACCTGGAACAGGAAGCGGCATCGGTGCTGGTGGACGGCTTCATCGAGGAGCTGAAGGAAAAATATTCGGGCAATCTGGTGTCCGAATATCTGGAGGAAGTGCGCCACAACATTCTGGACAATCTCGATCCATTCAAGGAGCGAGAAGGCGAAGAGGATCCCGGCGGAGTGCCGCCTCCGGATGGCGGCCCGCGTTCACAGTCGACCGAGCGCGATCCGTTTCGCGTGTATGGCGTAAACGTGCTTCTAGCGCACACGGACGAAGATCGCTCGTCGGTGATTTTTGAAACCACGCCGACCTACACAAACCTTTTTGGCACTATTCAGCGCAGCTACGATTCGCGCGGCGGGTGGAATTCGGATTTCATGGATTTGCGTCCGGGGTCGATTCTTCGCGCCGACGGCGGATTTCTGGTGATGTACGCCTACGACGCGCTGACCGAGGCGGGAGTATGGCGCACCCTGAAGCGCATGTTGAATCACACCAAACTGGAAATTCAGCCGCTGGAAATGTTTTTTCCATTCGGCTCCTCGGCGCTGAAGCCCGAGCCCATCGACATCGACGTAAAGATTATTTTGATTGGCGACCGGCACATGTACGAGATGCTGTACGAATTCGAGGAGGATTTCCGCAAAATTTTCAAGGTACGCGTGGAATTTGACGAGGAAATGGTGATGAGCGACGCGGTGGTGCGCCATTACGGCGACCGCCTGCGCCAACTCTCCGAGCAAGAACACATCGGCCCCTTCGATCGCACCGCTGTGGCCGCCATGCTGGAGTATGGAGTGCGCCTGGCGGGACGCCGCAACAAGGTTACGGCGCGATTTCCGGAGCTGGCCGATCTGGCCCGCGAGGCGGCGTATATCGCGCGGCAGGAGGGCGCACAGTTGGTGAATGGCCAGCACGTTCGCCGCGCGCGCGAAGCGCGCATCGAGCGGCACAACCTTACGGAAACCAAAATTCGAGAAATGATTGAAGAGGGCACGCTGCTGATTGAAGCCGACGGTACGCGCGTGGGACAGATCAACGGCTTGAGTGTTCTGGAAATTGGAGGCTACGCATTCGGCAAGCCGGTGCGCATTACGGCTTCGGCGTCGCTGGGAAAAACCGGGCTGATCAACGTGGAGCGCGAATCCAATCTCAGCGGCAGCTTTCACGACAAGGGCATGCAAATTATTGCCGGGTATTTACGTACCCAATTCGCGCAGGACAAGCCGCTGTCCCTCGCGGCCAGTATTTGCTTTGAGCAATCCTATAGCGGCGTCGACGGCGACAGCGCCAGCTCGACGGAAATTTACGCGCTGCTTTCCGCGCTTTCGGGATTGCCCATACGGCAGGACATTGCGGTGACCGGGTCGGTCAGCCAGCACGGCGAAATTCAGCCCATTGGCGGAGTCAACCAGAAGATTGAAGGCTTTTTCGATGTGTGCCGCGTGAAGACCGGTTTGACCGGGCGGCAGGGCGTGATGATTCCTTCTGAAAATATTGAGGACCTAATGTTGCGCGACGACGTAATCGAAGCCGTTGCCGCGGGGAAATTTCACATTTTGCCGGTTTCTACTCTGGAGGAAGGAATTGAAATTTTGACGGGTGTGAAAGCTGGGCGGCGCGATTCAACGGGTGCGTTTGAGGCGGGGACTGTGTATGCACAAGTGGACCGGCGGTTGCACGAAATGGCCACGACCCTCAAGGCATTCGAGTCGTAGTAAATAAATCAGAAACCAAAAGTGGCACAGCCACTCTTTGCTGTGCGGGTTTCTCGATCTTCACGCATACACAACTCTATCAATTGCAAAAACCGCACAGGCAGGAGTGCCTGTGCTACTTACTGCGCCCTCGCGGTGCCGGTGTCTTTTGGCGTGGAGAGGTAACCGTTAATTTTGTCCTTGGTCACGTCGAAGACCACAATTTCATACGGGCGAGTTGCGCCCTTGATGATGAATTGCACAGGCTCGTCGGCGGTTTTGTCCTTTTTCTCGACGGTCTTGTCATCCGCGGTGACCAAAAGCGTGTACTTGAATTTCTTAGGATCGGTCTTGGTGAGCGTGACTTGAATGGGACCAACGTGGGTGGGCGTCTTGGACCTTGTTAAGTGCAATTCAAAGATGTTGCGTTCACCGGAGCGCTTCAGTTGATCGAGTTCTTCCTGGTTACGCGCGATCAAACCGCTCTGCAAACCCAGATCGCCAATGGTGCTGGTGAGTTTCGTTTTGGTCGCTTCCAGATCCTGCTTGGTGGCAGTGATGTCGCCCTTCGCGCCGGTCAGATCGGTGCTTACTTGTCCCAGCTTTGCATCGGTGTCTTGCTTCACCTGGCCGATCTGCGAGGTAAGCTTTTCGTCGGATTCTTTTTGATCCTCACGAATATTCTGAGCCAACGCGCGCGCCTGAGCAAGTTCGGCTTGCGTGAAGCCGAGTTTCTGCGTGGTCACTTCCAACTTCCCTTTGAGGTCAGCCACGACCGAGTTGGTTTGATCGATCTGCGCGGAGAGAATGGCCTCTTTGGAATTGGCTTGCGCAAGGTCGGTCTCCAATTTGGATTTGGCGTTGTTGCCTGCGTAGAGCGCGTAACCAATGAGCACAAAGGCCGCGCCAAAGGCCACCAGAATCCAGCGTGGCGTTGCGGCAGCTTCGTAAAGATTGTGTTCCATTCCTCCCGGTTCGGGCACGTTCGGGGAAATGCTCATCGTTTCTCCTTGGCAGCCAGTTGTGTTCTGGCTTCCATGCCATTCTGGCAGGCTGCACAACCCGCCTTCGGGCCACCGTCGAAATAAAGGCGGTTGCGCACCCGCCGCTTAGCTCAGATTATTACCGAGCAACAATTGGTTGTCCACGATTTGCGCAGGCGCAAGTTTCTTGGCCGGCGCAGCACCGCTTTTGCGCACCATCCAACGGCTGCAGGGATTGCCCCCAGAGCCGTCACACATGGCTCGAAATTCCGAGTTCCAAATTCTTGCCATATATTTCACTTCCGGTCATTGTACATCCTTGCGCAATCATTTTTAGTTGGAACTTGCCATTTTGACAAACACTACCGTATTCTTGCCCTAGTTTTCCAGAGGTGAATAAAACTTGCTCTGTCCGGTCTGTCATAGCGACAGTCCTCGGCGTTCACGCAGGAGTAGTGTCAAGGATTACGCGGTCGGCGTGACGCGACTGCGTCCCTGGCGGTGCCGCGTATGTGACGTTCGGTTTTACGCCTGGGCCGCTCCCATCAAGTACGTCTATTATGTGCACTGCGGATTGTGCGGCAACTTCGATGTGCAGCGCATTTCCAGCGAACACGGTATGGGCATGTTCGCCTGGGTGTTTCGGCTCATGCGGGTTCCAACCTATCGCTGCGCACCGTGCCGCAATCGTTTTTTCTCGTTTCGGATCTACCGCCGTATCGTGCCCACGAAACAACCCGTGGAGACAAAGGTGGAGTCGCAACCCGTTCCACACTAGCCCGCATTCTCCTGCGGAACATTTTGAAAGGCCTGGGTTGACTTTCACGGCCTCAAACGTATGATTGCGGAAGGCGATGGAGTTCGCCTTATAACCGCTGTCCATCGGCCGGACAGATGATGACTCCTGACAAGTTCCTTGTCGCGGAGTCATGTCCCCGGCATCGAGCTAGCCAGACAAGCAATTTAAACTTTTGGCATTGCGCACTTGGAGCGGAAGTATTTTCCTTGGCGGCACACAGCGCATTTATCGACGTGCTTTGAATTTGGAGAGATTGAAAAAAGTGGCACTAAAATCAAAGTGCGATTGGCGAGAACGGACATGACCAAATACTGGATGGTTGGGCTCGGCGGATTTCTGGGCTCGATTGCGCGGTTCTGGCTGGGCTCTTACATTACCTACCGGATGGGTGCGCGCTTTCCTTACGGCACATTCGTAATCAACATGAGCGGATCGTTCTTGATAGGTCTGATTGTGACCTTGCTGGGAGAGCACGTTCACTGGAGCCCCAATCTGCTGTATTTCATTCCCATTGGATTTATTGGAGCGTACACAACTTTTTCCACATTTGAACTGGAGGCATTTCGCGAAGTTCGCAGCGGAGATCTGTTGTTGTCGCTCTTGTATGTAGTGTTGAGTGTGACCGTGGGGTTCGTGGCGGTTTGGCTTGGAGTCGTCACCGGCAAAACCATCGGATGAAAATCGGGAAGCTTCAATTGTTACCGGCGTGGATTATTAAGAAGCCTCGATAAATTTAAATTTCCTCTCGAAATTGCGGTTAGTCACCGCTTGATTCTTTGTGCTGTCCATATCAAAATGGAAATTGTCTTATTTGGGCAGTATTAATGATTACTTTGGGAAGTCGCACCGGTCGCGGAATCGAAGGGAGATACCGTTGGCAGCGCGAATAGGTCGGGAGGAATGGAAAGAGTGCGCATAACTGGGAACCGATTTTGGCAATCCTCGGCCGTTGCTGCGGGTCTACTTGGCGTCGTGATTCTTGGAATTGCAGCCACGCCGTCCAAGAGTCAAGCGTGGAATTCCGTGGCGCCAGGGACCGCTACGCTCGCTACGATAGCCCATGAAACGAGTACCCTTACGATCTCGGCAGTGCGCCCAAGTGCCGCTCAGGACGCAGGACAAGCCGCTACCCCGCCTGCGCCGGCAGCCACGGCCAAGCCAGTGGAGTTACCCGACGGTGACGGCAAGCCGGTGGCCACGGAATTTTGCCAGGATTGCCACCGCCTGACAAATTTGACCAAGGCGCACAAGGATCTGGACGACTGGAAAGACACGCTGCACACCATGATCGACCGCGGTTCGCGCCTGCCGGACGACAAGATTGACCTGCTGGCCCAATATTTGGCCGCTAATTTTGGGCCAAAGCCCGCAGCACCTGCCAGCGATGCTTCCACCGCGCCAGGGACCGCTGCCCCTGCGGCGACTTTGACCGATGCGGCGGCGCCTAGCGCAGCAGCTCCCGCAAAGGCTGTCGTGGTGGAATTGCCGGAAGGAGACGGCAAAGCGATAGCCACGGAGAATTGCCAGGCCTGCCACAAGCTGACCAACCTCACCAAAGCGCACAAGAACCTGGACGATTGGAAAGACACCGTTCAGCTCATGATCGATCGCGGCGCAAATGTCCCGCCTGAGAAAGTTGATGTTCTGGTTCAATACCTGGCCAAGAATTTTGGCCCCAAGGACGCACCCGCGCCGGCAGCATCGACCCCGGCGAATTGATATCGGTCTGAGCGATCTCTTCCAGTTCGGCCATCATACCCTGGATTCAATGAGTTTGCGCCCAAGTCGATGGGCATGGTCCTGCCCCGGATTGTTTTGAGGCGTCGCTTGCGCCGGTGTGGCGTACGTGCGAAAATCACCGTGCATTAGCCTGCGCCAAATTCCATGGGGTGGACATGGATCAGCGGAATTGTATGGGCGTGTGCGTTTGGCCGGCGATGGCGATATCGTCTAAGGGTTAGGACGTGGCCCTCTCAAGGCCAAAATCCGGGTTCGAATCCCGGTATCGCTACCATCCTTGGCTGATGCGGCTATTGAGTCGGAGTGACGAATTCGTAACGGAAGTCGGTCTGAATACGTCAATTAGTGTTGGTCGGATCAATTCATAATAACTGACAGGACAAATATGGCTATTTCTCATTCATCCCAATCAAATGACGCCGCGCGTCCATCCGAATTGAATTCGCTCGAGGGCGATGCCAATAAGCCAAAGAAGAGTGGCTGGCTCTGGTTCTTGGCGATTCTTGTGTTGGCAGGTGGCGGGTATTATTACTACAAAACACGCCCATCCTCGGAAAGTAAAGCCGCGCCCGCCCCAGGAGGGCCTAGGGCTGCCATGTTGGGGCCAGTCTCCGTGGCTGTTTCTCCAGCGCTCAAGCAAAACGTTCCCTATTATCTTTCCGGCCTTGGGTCGGTGACCGCGTTCAACACGGTTACGGTGAAGAGCCGCGTGGATGGCAATCTGGATAAAGTCAATTTCAAAGAGGGACAGTTCGTGCGCGAGGGCGACTTGCTCGCCGAAATCGACCCACGCCCTTATCAAGTAGCTCTGGAGCAAATGGAGGGGCAGCTTTTCCGCGATCAAGCGCAGCTGAACAACGCGCGCGTCGATTTCAAGCGCTACGACCAGCTGGCCAAAGAGGGCGTGATCGCATCGCAGCAGGTGGATACGCAGAGCGCCACGGTTCAACAATTGGAAGGCGCGGTGCGCGCGGATCAGGCGCAAATCGATACCGAAAAATTGCAACTGGTTTATTGCAAGATTACAGCGCCGCTGGCCGGGCGCGTTGGGCTCAGGCTGGTCGATCAGGGCAATATGATTCACGCCACGGACCCTAACGGCCTGGTCGTTATCACGCAGGTAGAGCCAATAGCTGTCCTATTCACGCTCCCCGAGGATAGCCTGCAGGAAGTGATCCAGCACATGAAGGGTGAGGAGTTGGGCGTCCAAGCTTATAGCCGCGACGACCAGAAGAAACTCGCGACGGGCAAGCTTCTGACGGTCGACAACCAGATCGATCCCACAACCGGGACGGTTCGATTCAAGGCTGCTTTCGACAATCATGATTTATCGCTGTGGCCGAACCAATTCGTGAATATCCGTTTGCAGTTGGCCGTGCGCGAAAATGCCACCGTGGTGCCTCTGGCGGCGATTCAGAACGGGACGCAAGGGTCGTATGTTTATACGGTGAAGGACGGCAAAGCCAATCTGCAGCCCGTCAAAGTGGACATGACACAAGGGAATATCGCGTTGATTGCCAATGGTGTTTTGGTCGGCGACCAAGTGGTGGTGGATGGCCAGGAGCGATTGCAGTCCGGCACTCCGGTGGAAGTGCATAACGCCGCGCCGAGCGCTCCTGCCGGTAATTCGGACGCCTCCCCGGCTCCCGGAAAAGACGCCGACCACGCGGGCGGACCGAAAATTAAGAAGCAGGGAAAGCAAAGCTAATGAATCCGTCTGAGCCATTTATTCTACGTCCGATCGCCACGTCGCTGCTGATGGCGGCGATTTTGTTGGCTGGCGCGGTGGCTTACCGGCAGCTACCGGTTTCCGCTCTGCCACAAGTGGATTACCCCACGATTCAAGTGCTCACGTATTATCCGGGGGCCAGTCCCGAAGTGATGGCTTCGTCGGTAACCACGCCGCTGGAGCGCCAATTCGGGCAGGTACCCGGGCTGAATCAGATGACCTCGACCAGCTCCTTCGGGGCGTCTCTCATTACATTGCAATTTGTGCTCGATTTGAATATCGACGTGGCCGAGCAACAGGTTCAGGCCGCCATCAACGCCGCCACTACTTATCTCCCGACGAATCTTCCCAACCCGCCGATATATAGCAAAACGAATCCTGCGGACACTCCCGTCCTGACGCTTGCCTTGACATCCGATACGCTGCCCTTGACGAAGCTCGAGGACATGGCCGATACGGTCCTGTCCCAGAAAATTGCGCAATTGCCGGGCGTTGGACTGGTAAGTATCAGCGGCGGTCAGAAGCCCTCGGTGCGCATTCAGGCCAACCCCACTGCGCTCGCGTCCTACGGGCTGAGCCTGGAAGATTTGCGCACGGCGCTGGGAGCGGCAAACGTCAATCAGGCCAAAGGCAATCTGGACAGCGCGCAGCAGGCATTTACGATTTGGGCAAATGACCAATTGATGACCGCGGATTCCTACAAGCCCATCGTCGTGGCTTACAAGAACGGCGCCCCCGTGCGCATCATGGATGTGGCCGACGTCATCGACAGCGCCGAAAACGTTAAGCTGGCGGCCTGGAAAAACGAAAGTCCCGCAGTGATCGTCAACATTCAAAGGCAGCCGGGCGCCAATATCATCAACGTGGTGGACCGCATCAAGAGCCTGTTGCCGCAGCTGAAAGCCTCGCTGCCCTCCTCGGTGCAGCTCTCCACCCTGACCGACCGCACCACTACCATTCGTGCTTCCGTTTCCGACGTGCAATTCGAGTTGATGCTTACGGTTGGACTGGTGGTGCTGGTCATCTTCATGTTCCTGCGCAGCCTGGCTGCAACGGCCATCCCCAGCGTGGCTGTGCCTTTATCGCTGGTAGGCACGTTTGGAGTGATGTATTTGCTGGGCTACAGCCTGGACAATTTGTCGCTCATGGCGCTGACGATTTCGACAGGGTTTGTGGTCGACGATGCCATCGTCATGATCGAAAACATCACCCGCTATATCGAAGAGGGCGAGTCGCCGCTGGAGGCCGCGCTCAAAGGCTCCGAACAAATCGGCTTCACCATTCTTTCGCTGACGGTGTCGCTAATCGCCGTGCTGATTCCTCTGCTCTTCATGCAGGACGTTGTGGGGCGCCTGTTCCGCGAATTCGCCGTCACGCTGAGTGTGACCATTCTGGTTTCCGCCGTTGTGTCCCTGACGCTCACGCCCATGATGTGCTCGAAAATATTGCGACATCAAACGGAAGCGGATAAGAGCCTGTTCTACCGCGTTTCGGAAAATTCGCTGAATTGGATTATCGAACAGTATGCGACCATCCTGCGATTTGTGCTGAAGCATCAGCCGGCCACGCTGGTCCTCACCGTGGGCACTCTGGCGCTTACGGGTTTCCTGTTCTTCATCGTGCCCAAGGGCTTTTTTCCGGTGCAGGACACCGGGGTGCTCCTGGGTATTTCGGAAGCTCCCGCAACCATTTCGTTTCCGGCCATGGCGCAGCGCCAACAGGAGCTCACCAAGATTATCTTGAAGGATCCGGATGTGGTCAGTCTGTCGTCGTTTATCGGCGTCGATGGCGTCAACATGCTGCCGAACAGCGGACGCATTCAGATCAACCTGAAATCGCGCGAAGAGCGCGCGGATGACGGCGAAGCGGTGATTCGCCGCCTGCAATCGAAAGTGAAGGACGTGAAGGGAATCACGCTCTATCTGCAGCCGGTGCAGGACCTGACCGTGGAAGATCGCATCAGCCGCACGCAATTCCAGTACACCATGGAAGACTCCAACGCCGAGGAGTTGAACCAGTGGGTGCCCAAACTCATTGACAAGCTGAGAGACCTGCCCCAGCTGACGGATGTAACCAGCGACCAGCAAGAGCGAGGCACACAGGCTTCCCTTTTGATTGACCGCGACACCGCATCTCGGCTGGGGATTCTCCCGCAAACGATTGACGACACGCTGTACGACGCCTTTGGGCAGCGGCAAGTCTCCACCATATTCACGCAATTGAACCAATACCACGTGGTGCTGGAAGTGAATCCCACCTTCCAACAGAATCCCGACGCGCTCAAACAGATTTATGTTCACTCCTCAAACGGCACGCAGGTTCCGCTCAGCGCCTTTACGCAGTATTCCTCGGAACTCGCTCCCATCGCCGTGAACCACCAGGGGCAATTTCCTGTGGTGACACTTTCCTTCAACCTGAAGCAAGGCGCCTCGCTGGGACAAGCTGTGGATGCCATCAAGCAGACGCAACAGGATCTCGGTTTTCCGGCGAGCATTCATGCAGGCTTCCAGGGAACCGCGCAAGCGTTCCAAGCCGCCCTGGCGAATGAGCCGGTTCTGGTTCTTGCCGCGCTGGTTACCGTGTACATCGTGCTGGGTGTCCTGTACGAAAGCTACATCCATCCCATTACGATTCTATCGACGCTGCCTTCGGCCGGAGTGGGAGCTCTTCTGGCTTTGCTGCTGATGCACACCGATTTCAGCATCATTGCGCTTATAGGAATCATCCTGCTTATAGGAATCGTTCAAAAGAACGCCATTATGATGATCGACTTTGCGCTGGAGGCCGAGCGCAAGGGCGGCAAGAGTCCTCTGGAAGCCATCTATCAGGCCTGCCTGCTGCGCTTCCGGCCGATTCTGATGACCACGCTGGCCGCCATGCTGGGCGGCTTGCCGCTGGCCCTTGGCGGAGGAACGGGCGCGGAATTGCGCAAGCCGTTGGGCATCGCCATTGTCGGAGGCTTGATCTTCAGCCAGGCGCTCACTCTATTCACCACCCCGGTCGTGTATCTGGCATTTGACCGGCTTGCCAAGCGCCTGGGGCATGGCGCGCCTCTCGAGGCCGCGACCCGGGCCAACGCTCCCGCGGATTAGTCGCATCCTTGGCAATGGTTGATGGTCCCTTTGCCGTGTGCATGGGAACCCGATATAGGGTTATGTAGCGCCCGCCTTCAGGCGGGCATCTGCTTGTCTCCAAACTGCCCGCCCGAAAGCGGGGGCTACATAAGCTTCGCAATTCGGAGTTCCCACGGACACTCCTTAGAATGCGATTTTTTTTGAATGCGACCTGGCAAGGGCCAGGCTGCCGCGGTAATTTGGTTTAACGACACATGCACATTTCCAGGCCCTTTATCGAGCGCCCCGTTGCTACTTCGCTTTTGAGCGCTGCGATTTTGCTGGCCGGCGGAGTGGGTTACTTTTTTCTTCCCGTAGCTCCCCTCCCAAAAGTCGATTTTCCGACCCTCACCGTGCAGGCAAATCTTCCCGGTGCGAGCCCTGAAACCATGGCTTCCTCCGTGGCCACGCCGCTGGAGCGATCCTTTGGACGAATCGCCGGCGTCACGGAGATGACCTCCAGCAGCCAGCTTGGCGCGACCAACATCACACTTCAACTGGACTTGGACCGCGACATCAATGCCGCGGCGCGCGACGTGCAAGCCGCCATCAACGCGGCGGCCGGCCAACTGCCCACCACGCTGCCCAGCCCCCCGCGCTACCGGGAAACCAATCCCACCGACGCTCCGATTATCATTCTTTCGCTGACCTCCAACGTGATTCCGCGCAGCCATCTTTACGATATGGCGGACTCCATTCTTGCGCAGAAGCTTTCTCAGGTGGCTGGCGTGGGCCTGGTGTTTGTGGGCGGCGGCGCCAAACCCGCTGTGCGCGTGGACCTGAATCCGTTGGCCCTCGCGCATTACCAGATAGGCCTGGCGCAAGTTCGGCTGGCATTGCAGGCGGCCAATGCCAATTCACCGAAGGGCATGGTGGAAGACAGCAGCAACCGCTGGAGTATTTACACCACGGATCAGCTGCTCACGGCGGACAAGTACAAGCCCATGATTATTGCTTATCGCAATGGCGGCCCCATCCGCCTGAGCGATATTGCCAATGTGGTGGAGGGAGTTGAGGATTTTCGCAATGGGGCCTACACCAACGGGGAGCCAGGCGTAGTGCTGTTTGTTTTCCGCCAGCCCGGCGCCAATATCATCGACTGCGTGGACAAGATCACGGCGATTATCCCGGAATTGCGGGCGTCCATGCCCCCGTCGGTTAATTTTTCGGTGACTTCGGACCGCACCAAGACCATCCGCGCATCGGTGCGCAACATTCAATTCACGCTGATGCTCACGGTGGCGCTGGTGGTGATGGTCATCTTCCTGTTCCTGCGCAACGTGTGGGCCACGGTGATCCCCAGCATTTCGGTTCCGCTATCCCTGGTTGGTACCTTTGGAGTTATGTACCTCTTGGGCTACAGCATCGACAACCTTTCCTTAATGGCTCTGGCCATTGCCACGGGTTTCGTGGTGGATGACGCCATCGTGGTGATCGAAAACGTGGCCCGCTATTTGGAGGCCGGCCAATCGCCCTTAGAGGCGGCTCTCAACGGCTCGCGCGAAATCGGGCCGACGGTGCTGTCGATGAGCGTCTCCTTGATTTCAGTGTTCATTCCCATTTTGCTGATGGGCGGAGTGGTGGGGCGGCTGTTCCGCGAATTTGCCGTCACGCTCAGCGTGGCCATCGCCGTTTCGTTGTGCGTGTCGCTGACTGCCACACCCACGATGTGCGTGAGATTTCTGAAATCGCCAAAAGATATGAAGCATGGGCGCATGTACATGCTTGGGGAAAGAATTTTTGACCGCATGCATCGCGGGTACGGCAGGGGCCTGCGCTGGGTTCTTGCGCATCAGGCATTGATGCTTGGTGTGACCATTGCAGCCATGGGCCTCAACGTATATTTGTACATCGTCATTCCAAAGGGTTTTTTCCCCCAGCAGGACACCGGACGGTTGAATGGAGCCATCGTCGGAGCGCAGGACATTTCCTTTCCGGCAATGATGGATAAACTCATTCAGTTTGAAAACATTATCCGCACCGATCCCGCCGTCTACAGCATTTCGGCGTTTGTGGGCGGCGGCGCGGAAAATGTGGGGCGAATGATTATTGAGTTGAAGGATTTCGAAGAGCGCAAGATCAATGCCGACGCCGTGATTGCCCGGCTGCGGCAGAAGCTTGCTGTTGTTCCAGGAGCCACCGTTTATTTGCAGGCGTATCAGGATGTGCGGGTAGGCGGGAATTTCACCAGTTCTCAATATCAATTCACGCTGCAGGGAGAGACGCTCCAGGAATTGCAGACCTGGGCGCCGCGGATCGAGGCCCGAATAAGAACGCTTACCGGCCTGCGTGATGTGACCAGCGATCAGCAGGACAAGGGCTTGCAGGCTTCGCTGGTGTTTGACCGCAACACCGCGGGACGCATGGGAATTCAATCGGCGCAAATCGATGAAACGCTGTACGACGCGTTCGGGCAGCGCCAGGTCTCCACGATTTACACCCAGTTGAACCAATATCACGTGGTCATGGAAGTCGATCCCGAATACCAGAACAGCCCGGATGCGCTGAACAATATGTATGTTCGCTCAGGAACCGGAACCATGGTGCCGTTGGGCGCCATTTCTCATTACGAGCAGACCACCACGGCGCTGGCCGTGAACCACAAGGGGCAGTTTCCATCGGTCACAATTTCATTCAATCTCGATCCGTCGATCTCGCTGGGCGAAGCGGTTACGGAAATCGAGGCGGCCACCATTCAGATGGGCGTGCCCAACACCCTTCACCGAAGTTTCTCAGGCACGGCGCAGGCCTTTCAGGAATCTTTGAGGAACGAGCCGTACCTGATTCTGGCGGCGCTCATCACCGTATATATCGTATTAGGTATGTTATATGAAAGTTATATTCATCCCATCACCATTCTCTCGACGCTGCCTTCTGCGGGGGTTGGCGCGCTGTTGGCGCTGCGAATTACCAATACCGATTTGAGCGTGATCGCCTTGATCGGAATCATCCTGCTGATTGGAATCGTGCAAAAGAATGCCATCATGATGATCGACTTCGCCATCGATGCCGAACGCCGCGAAGGAAAAAAGCCCGTGGAGGCCATTTATCAGGCATGCCTCTTGCGTTTCCGCCCGATCATGATGACAACCACGGCGGCAATGCTCGGCGGTCTGCCGCTGGCCATCGAATCGGGGATGGGTTCGGAATTGCGCAGACCCTTGGGAATCAGCATCGTCGGCGGCCTGATGGTCAGCCAGGTGCTTACGCTGTTTACCGCGCCGGTCGTTTATCTTTACATGGAGCGGTTGCGCACTAAACTGGCGCGGCGAAAAACGGGTGTGCATCAGCCCTTGCCCGCACATTCTCTTTCCAGCGAAACCCCTTCGTAAGATGCTTTTCGTGGCATAGGCTTCAGCCTGTGCGATTTTAGTCCTCGCCAGGACTAACCCCGCACAGGCTGAAGCCTATGCCACGCAAACCACAATCCCGCAGATGGGCTCTTTAACATTTCTCCAAAAATTTCCGGATCTTGCGCAAGACATTCTGGAACATTGCCGGCGTCAGGCGTCCGGTCTGCGTATTTTGCTGGCTGGGATGATATGCGGCGAAGAGGTGCGGAAGTTCCCCCGGCAGGAAAAAGCTCGCGCCGTGCGAGAACGGGAACGCCGCGCGCGAAGCGATCAATCCTTGCCGCTTCAACAAATCGAGATAGGTATTCATAGCGATGCCTCCCAGCGCCAGGATGGCGCGCGGGCGAACCAGTTCCAGTTCGCGTTCCAGATACGGCAGGCAGTTGCGAATTTCCTGCGGTAGCGGCTTGTTGGCGGGCGGCGCGCAGCGCACCGCCGCTGAAATCAGTGCGTTTTTCAGAACCAGCCCGTCATCAGCGCGCTTCGATTGCGGCTGATTGGCAAATCCTGCGCGGTAAAGTTGCTCATACAGAAAATCACCCGAGCGATCTCCGGTAAACACTCTCCCGGTACGATTAGCGCCATGTGCGGCGGGCGCGAGGCCAATGATCATCAGGCGCGCTTTTGGATCGCCGAACGCCGGGACGGGCCTTCCCCAATACGACCAGTCGCGGTAGGCGCGGCGTTTCACGCGAGCGACTTCCTCGCGGTAGGTCACCAGGCGCGGGCATTTGCGGCAATTTGTGATTTCGCGTTCGAGAATCAGCAGATCGTCTTTC
>Ga0206831_1103_pt1 | contig 26031 bp, 21 predicted proteins | sample Alteio_BWOrgCont_73_FD_152876 | JGI IMG/M metagenome (GOLD analysis project Ga0206831, IMG submission 152876) | Enriched cells from forest soil in Barre Woods Harvard Forest LTER site, Petersham, Massachusetts, United States -... | ecosystem: Environmental > Terrestrial > Soil > Temperate forest >...
GTGTTGATGCGCACTAAATCAGTGTTCTCTAATTCTGGATTAGGAACAGTAGTAGATGTGGCTGCGTAAATATGCCCTGCTGCAAGCAGGGTTAAAAAAGGTAATAAGCGTTTCATTATTATTTTTCTCCAGTTGTTATAAGTATTTTTTATAGTGCTTTATCATCACTGCGACCACACTCGCTGCCAACACGGCCACGGGTAATAAAATGTAAGTAGGATTCACCGGATATAAGCAAATCAAATACACGCCATACCCGACTATTAGTACCGGCTTCAACAAGCGTCGCCATTGATGATAAATCAGTGAACTCTCGCGGCCATTGCTGTAGCGTCGTACTTCGCGCAGTACAAGGCCATCGACTAATCCAATAAATAAAAATAAAACTAACAGCGGTATCGATAAAGCAATAACCAACAACTTGAGCAGGATTAAAGAAACTGCTAATACGATGCCGGTTCCTATCAGACTCGCAGGTTGTGCCAGCGGCGATAAATGTTTATCAACCGCCGCGATGTGGCTATGCATCGATGGCAATTGTTTTAACCAGGCAGATGATGCTATGGTTTTATCTGTTATGGATTGCGTTAGGGAAAGCACCCAGCCATAGGCATGCGCCTGTAATACATCTACCTGTAACAATAGGTTTTTGGCGAGTAAAAACAATGCTTGTTCATACCCATAATAAAAGCCATATCCGCCGGCTATCGCTAGCGTCATTACCCATGCCAAGAGAACAAGCGCTAAACAACCATTTATAGAATTGATAAAGCGTACAAAGCCATTCGGTTTTTGGGATACTGGCTTTTTCTGAAGTTGGTTCATGCTGCGCCTCCCGCAAGCTGCAAACGATTGGCGCGACGCAGTAAAGCTTCGCCGACGCTGTAGCGTTCGCTCAGCGGTAATTGATGGATGTTGTTGCCGCCGGGTAAGCGCGACATATCATCGGCGGGGAGCGGTAAACGGACTTTATAAACCTGCCCACCATTCACCAGGGCAAACGCCTGGCCTTTGGGTAACTGCATGAGACAATCTGCCGTTAACAATGGCACTTCCTGCGTCGTTAGCCGATCTTCATTACTCGATCTAAAGTCAGAATCTTTGGAAGCGAATTCACCGGTATCGGTCACGGTTGAAACCTGGGTGCTTGAAACGACGGGTACTTTTGGTAAGCGCTCAATAATCATTTCAGCGGTACTTTTTTCCAGTACACGTAAGCAGATGATGGTGTTTAAGTTGCCTGCAATTTGCCCGGCTTTCTCACGGCTGTTTAATTTTGCCGCGACATCCGTCCAGGTTTGGGTGTACGCCGTAACGCAAAATTTTGCGCCGCCTGCTTTATTTAAGAGGGGAATAAACTCATTGCCAATCAGTTCGTTAAATTCATCCGCATGCAGGCATACGCGATTGTCGGTGTTGCCTTCTTTATAGCGTTTACCAGCCACACTCACTAAATCGGCAAACATGGAATTACCGACCGCTTCTGCCACCGTTCTGTCAGAGAGTGCATCTAATCCGACATACACAATTTGTTTTTGTTCAATCACGGATGTCCAGTTAAAGGAAGGACGATAATCTCTGGCGTTACTAGGCGAAATCAATTCAACCGTGCGGCCAGAGGTGAGTTTTTCTAACAGCGGTAAGAGTGATGCCGTAATTTTGTCGTAGTAGGTTTTGTCGTACCCAAAGGTTGACATAAGTCCTTCAATGACATCATCGGCATAGCGGTTTTCTTCAATGAAACGTACCAAAGCAATGTGTTTTTTAGGCTTGCCTGCTAAGTTACGGGGAATTTCTTTTTCGGTTAGATTGTCAGCCAGCGTTTCAACTACTGTTTCCCACTGAGGATTTTTGCGTGACAAGACGGTATCGGCATAATCCCAGAGCAAACCATCAACGCGGCCAATATGGTGCTGAATTTCTAAGTAAGTTGGCGTGCGTCCCAGTGCGACTAACGCTTTGGTGATGATATTGGTAAAACGCCAGGCGAATTCGCGGAATGCCTGACTATCGCCGGAACCCGGTAATTGATTGGCGATGCGGTTAGCCACTTCCGTGATGCGTTCAAAATCGCCGACTGGATTATAACGGGCTGAAACGTCGGGAAAGCCTAAGTGAAAGGCAATCACATCTTTTTCACGGCCTACACGTTCAGCTTCAAATAATACGCGACGTAATAAATCCTGGTCGCCTTTAGGATCGATAACGATGACGCAATCGCCGCGCTGGATATCCTGGATAATGTTTGTTTCCAGGGCACGAGTTTTACCGACGCGGGTAGTGCCTAAATATAAAGTATGCGCAACCCGTTCGCCCTGGTTGATAAAAATGTCTTGTTCATTAATCTCAATGCCATGCAAAGCCGGATTGCCGCCCTCAACCCGATCGGTTTCCGTGGCAAGATATTTCACATGATCCGGGTCACTGAGTTCTTTTAATCGCTGCGTATGCAGAGATGTCCATTTAAAGCCGCGTCCGATAAATTGCCGCTCCGGTAAACGGCTTTGGTGCAAGCGGATTAATTTTTGTGATGACAGTTGGTAGTACGGTAAGACTTTCAAATGATGCTTATAAAACAGCACGCGTAAGCCTTGTAAAAATCGTTTGGCAGCCAGAAGTAACAGCATAGTTACACAAATAACCATCATCAATTGAGTCAGCATCAATTGGTGTGCAAACGTAAAGCACAAGACAGCGGCTAAACTCAATACCAGAGATGAATACCATTCCACCGGAGGGCGTAATAAGCCTTCCAGCGGATAAGTATTACGGTGTCGGCCAAAGCGGTAGGTAAACCGCAATAGCCAGGGATAGGCGGCGAGTTTATTTATTATCATTGTTTATACTCGCTCTTGTTATTAAAACTGGATAATTTTTTATATGAAACAGTTCCGCAAAATCATCACCATTTATGGGCGTCAACGGTAATCGGGTCGCATTGCTAATCGCGTCAAACTCAGCTTGTCCGCTGCAATTAACTAAGAATCCGGCGGCATTGAGCTGCGTTAATTCTCTGGCGTTTTTCTTCATCCAGTTGATAGAAAGCGCATCATCGCCCACTATGAAGAGGGGCTGGGTTATATTATTTTCAGTAATAGTGGATGCAGCGTTATCAGGTGACAAGGTGCTTGTTCTAACGTTATAAAAACTATTTAGGTCAACGCTATCAGGCGGACCGGCCTCCTGCGTCATATCCTGCGCGCTGCTATCCATCATCCTTTGAATGAGAGTGCTCACGTCCACCGTTTGCCCGACACGCATGACGCTGACTTGTGCGATTGCACATGAACAGATTAACAAGCATGTCATGGGAATAAGCCGTTTCATGGCTGGCCTCCCACTACGATAGGCTTTTCATTCGGGTAGAGTTCCAGGATCTTGTTGTGAAAATCACGGTTAACCTGTAACTCGCGCGCATCACGATCGTGTTCATTACGGGCAGCTTGCGTCAGGTAGCGTTGATAATCCTCTCCATCCGTTGCAGCAATCGCTAAAACAAAGTTTGGATCCAAGTTCTGATCTTTGTAATAGGTTCCATATTTTGTATCTGACATCAGTTGTTGGTAATGCTGATAGTCGGTGAGATTCATTCCCCATGATTGAGCTTGTTGTTTAGCCATGGCTATTGCTTGTGGCAATAGCTGGCTATCTTTTACCCCGTCATTTCCTGATGTACTGATCTGTCCATTCTGATATTGCGTGGTTTGTGTTTCACTCACCGCAAACACCTTGCCAAAGAAAGCAATGGCGAATAACAAACCGACTATTATTTTATTTTTGTTAGTCATTCGTTAGCTCCGGCATTTCGTTCCATCCGGCAACATCGTATGACGTTGCGCAGCAGGCTTACTTAAGTCAGTGATGAGTACCGGCGCTGCTGCACAAGCTTTTTTAGTTTGTTCAGCAGTTTGCAGCGAAGCACAAGCGGATAAACACACAGTGATAGCTAATAAGGCGATTATCTTTTTCATTATTACACCCCTACCTTAACCATTTGACGGTTCGCATTTTGAAAAATCACATTATGGTTGTCAGGATTAATCTGGATGATTGTCCAACCGTTACGTGTTTCGCCTTGTCCGATTAAATCGTTTTGATTATTTAAAGTAATGGTGAGCTTCGGTTCGCCATTCCAGTAATCGAGACCCAACACATGAAACGGTAAGGCGTTTTCATTTAAATAAGCAGGCGGTGTGACGGCTTTTTTAATGGCTTGTAAATTGGCGTTGAGTCCAGCAATTTTTTGCAAGGTTTCCTGATGCGTTGCATCAATCACTTGCACGGTTTGACCTTGTAAAGCAGTATTTTGTGAACCTAACTGACTTAATGAATCCGTGACTTGTTGCCAGGCGTTTTGCACTTGCTGATTGACTTTCCCTGGCAAGGTTTGCGAAGCATTGAGATCCAGTATTTTTAAGTCACTGACTTCTGAATTGAGCACACCAATTGCCTGCACAATTTGTTGCGTTTGATCAGCATCAAATTTAGCGCGAGAATGTTCGCCGCTGCGATAAGAAAGTGCTACAAGTAAAATCAGCAGCAACAGCGCCAAGCCAATTGCAACGATTCTTTTAGGTTGGTTAAATAGTGAAGTAAATAATTTCATGATGACCTCTTGTTATTAGTAAAGTGTTTGATAAACGGGTTTTAAGCGGAATGACACCAAACGATGCACAGGGTCAACCAATAACTGATAAGGCTGTCCCATCAAGGCGATAAGTGCATCCTGAATAGTTACCGGCCCGATGGTACGTACCGATTGTGGCAATGCCTGGCTTAATGTCTTCGCTAACAGCAAATTTTTTTCTACACTGAGTTGATAGCCGCTATAGGTCAGCAAATAAGTGATCGCTTCGCTCAATGTTTTAACGTTGCCAGGAAACGTACCCTGATATTGGGTTTGCAGTGGATCGCGTTGTGCATCCGTTGTCGCAGCTTGCGCCGTCAGATAGCGGCCTACATCAACAACCGGCTCAGCGGCATGGACTGAATCAACCAAAATCATTCCACCTAATAAGACTGCAATAAAAAATGGTAATTTCATAGCGCCTCCTTTAGAAAAATTTTAGCCGCTAAGATTTCACAACCAAAAATATCTAAAGAGCTTTTCATCAGCGTCACTTCAGTGCAGATGGTATTTTTTAAATGTGAAAAATTTAACTTTTCTTCCAGGGTTAAGTTGCTACGCAATATATTTTCTATTTCTGTGATTTCTTTTTCTGCAGTATTGATTGCTCCAGCCAATGCATCAGTGATTGGCGAGAGAATATTTTTTCTTATTTTTAGTTCTCTATCATTCATATGTTTACCTCTTGTTATTATTTAGATAAAAATTTTTATTATTTTTTGCGTGAGGAGAAATTGCCTGTTTACTACTCCTTTTTTATTATTTTTAAGCCTTCCGGATAATTTAACCAAACAACTTTCCCGTCCTCACAGCGCGCACTTTACACACTTTTAAAGTGTGTGTAAATACTTTTTAAGAATATTTTTTAACCTAATTGATACATATTTATGGCTTTTAATGGACATTAATGAAATTTTGTTGACAGAAAAATGAATACATGTATACTTTAAAAGAATTCATAAAAAGTGATGAGAAAATGAAAAAAACCAACATAAAAGAAGAATATAAAAAAGGGTTTGCCAACCGTTTAGTGGAAGCCATGAAAAATAAAGGCTACTACTCCAAACGCAATGGTATGAGCAGCGTAGATGCTTCTGCATTACGTGATGCTTTAAAAACTTCCTATGCTATGGCGCATCGATATGTGAATGGGCATGCGCAACCTAGAAAAGATGTGATCGAAGCACTTGCCAAGTGGTTGGATGTTCAGCCTGGCTGGTTAGAGTACGGCTTAGAAACTGTTTCGGCCTCTAATCCTGTTCCGATATTAAAATGGGATTCTAAAATTTTTTTAGATAAACAAGCCTGGGAAAAAGCGTATGATAATGCGACAGATTTTGTTAAATTACATGTGCCTGTTAAACCTGAATACTTCGCCTTGCAACTCGAAGATAATGCATGGTCCCCCATGTTTAAAAAAGGCACGAAGATTGTGTTTGATAGAAGCCAAAAACCTGAATCAGATGATTTGGCACTTATACTTGAACCAGGCAGATCTCCTACCTTTGGAATTTTGATAAAACGTGTAGATCAGTTCTATATTCGAGGGCTTGAAGAAAATATTGCTCCCAGAGAACTTGATCCTAAAACGCAGTTAATTGGTAAATTTATTGCTGCGGATTTTGTTATAAGCGAGTAAAGCGCTTTGGTCTTCTGCAGATAAAGCCTGCATCAGCTCAGGTCTTTTCAACAGTTCATCTAATAAACACACAAAATATTGATCATAGGATTTTTCGCCCGGCATTTTTAGTAATACTTCAGAAATTCCTTGGAGAGTATTGACGCGGGCAATGGAAAGAGTTGCATTGCTCATAGTTTTGTTCCTCTTATTATTATTTCGCTACAAACTACGGGTAACTATTATTTTTTATTTACACAACAAGGGAAGATACCCCTCCCCTATTGTGTAAAATTTTTATTTCCTCATCATTAAGCAGAATTTTCATTCGCTGCTATAAAAATGCTTTCTTCGCCATGAATACGATCGTAAACCTCCGATCTATGTACATCTATGGCGCGAGGAGCGTTAATTCCTACGCGCACATTCGTCCCTCTGACTCCAAGAATAGCTACCGTTACATCATGTCCAATATGAATGGATTCACCTAATTTTCTCGTAAAAACTAACATTTTTTAGTTCCTCCCATTTGTTTTCTCTAAAACAAATTGGCGTATGACAATGTTGGCTGGAGACTCAACCAGCAATTTAACAGAAGCAAGGTCAACCTCTAGAAGACGGATTTTAATATAGCCAGCAAACGTTACAACTTCATCACGCTGCCCCTTGCATTTTTCCCTCTTTTTATTCGGTAAAATAGTTTCAAACTTTACCTCGGTTGTTTTGATCTGTTTAACTTTTACAATCGTTAGGCGATTAAACCGAATACTATCTCCTTCACGACATCTGACAATTAACACCCTTGTCTCCGTTTCAAATTGAACTACGCCAATTATTCCAATCTCACTTCCCTTAAATGACTACGCTGCTTCACAAGAGGGATAAAAACGCTCGTGCAAAGCCAGTAAGTGCGCGCCGGTTCTAAATGTCAATAAGCTCACATTATTTTCCAACACTAATTCGAACACTTTTTTCTTAACCTTCAGTTCTTTACTTAAGGCCGACAAGGTGTAGCAACCTGTAGCCAAAATATTTCCCAAAGTCATCAACCAGTTCACTTTGCCATTTAAAATTTCGTCACCTACTTTGCAATGGGGGGTAGCAACATTAGAGTCAAATACCGGTTTATCTTTGGTCATTTCTTGCTCAGCATCATAAATAATGGTGTCAGCCTGAATTAAATTTTTAGAATCTTGCATCATGTCTCTCCTAAAGTTATTGAGTTTAAAGCTGCTATCAAGCTGGACTTTTTTTACACAATCCGTAGCTATTTGTTCTTTATTTCAGCGTTTATAGCGTTTAAATTAAGTTTTGTTTTCGTTTTATTGCTTACCGAAAACAAAAGCATGGTGACATTATAATGTCGTTTTGTCAAATAAAAATCATTTTCACTGTAAAATATTAACAATAATACAACTATTTTGGTCTTTTTAGCCGATTTTTTAATTAAAAGTCATTTTAATAGCGACTTTTCTAGATTGAAATCTGAAAAACTGCTAAAATTAACTTAGGAATTTTATAAGCAATTTAAATAATGTTTGAGAAATTATGTGACAATTTAAATTTATTGATGGCCGAAGCGCGTATCAATGCGAATGAGCTGGGTCGTCGGACAGGTTTGCCTGCGAGCACTATTAAAAAAATACGCAATCGTGATAATCCGAATCCTACTCTCTCCACTTTACTGCCCATCGCCCAGCACTTTACAATAACGTTAAGTCAGTTGGTGGGAGATGAACCGTTACCCTCCACACGATTGAAAGGCAGTTATCAAATAACTAATGATGAAATTTTAAGAAATATTCCCATTATTCCCTGGACAGCAGTAATTGCCTGGCCGACAGGAAATGACAATTCATACCCAACAATCACGACTGAACATGAATACAATGAAAATGCTTTTGCTTTAATAGTCGAAGAAGAAGATTGGGAAAATCTTGCTAAGGATACAGTTTTATTAATTGATCCTGTCGTAAAACCAGAGCATAGAGATTACATTGTGGTGTCTAAACGGGGACAAGGTCCTCCTACGATAAAACAGCTATTAATTGATGAGGAGCAAATGTTTTTAAAGTCAGTAGTCCTTGGTCATAATATTATACCTTTAACGGAAGAACATAAGATTTTAGGGGTTGTTGTAGAATACAAAAAGCAACTAAAAAAAATGGTTAATCCTGAAGCGGAGCAAACTACATCATGAACCAAAAACAAAATTACTCTGAGAAACCCACTCATCGGGAAAGTTTTTTACTGACCCTAATAGAGAAACTGTTAAGTGGGTATAAAGTGTTGCTTGAAAAAGTTCATGCGCAACCTCCTTTTAAGATTATTGAAATCACTAAACTTTCGTCTGTCCCAGGCGAAACTGAATTTAAGATCCAAATAACAAATAAATCTTATGTCGTGCAACTCTCCGCTGCTAAAATTATTAGTGAGGGTTATGATCTAAAGAATTTTAATGAGTTTCATGCTGAGATGATTCGTAAAGCAGGTCATGGAAAGCTGGTGGAATATTTGCATGGTAATGATAAAAATCCTTTGTATACATTACTTTCTAAAAAGCTTGATAAAACTACTAATCAGTACATTTTTACCATTCAAACTAAAGATAAGCACCAATTTATACGCACAGCAGAGGAAATTTCTAAAGATAAGCATCTGTTAAGTAACATGAATATAAATGATATTTATGATATCGGCTATACTCAAGGAAGTGAATCTGTTTTAAGAGAGAAAATGGCTCTTCTGTTGGCTAAAACGCAATTAAACAAATGAAAATTTAAAGGCCTCTTTTATTAAATGTTAAACCACACTCCCACAAATTTTGCTATTTCAGATTGGTTTGACAAAATATTAAAAACCCATCCTCAAAAAGAAGCTTTCTATATTTATACAAAATCCATTAAAGAATTAGACCAAAAAGTAACCTACAATGAATTATATAAAAAATCTTTGACGATAGCAGGTAATTTACAAAAGGCAACTAAAAAAGATGACAAGCTACTCTTGCTACTTGGTGATGATCTGGCATTTGTGACTGTTCTTTTAGGTTGTTTATTTGCTGGGCGCATACCTATTGTAACTCCTGTAGACAGAAACGACATCGGCGATCTGATTTTATCAATAGGAAAAGAAGTAATCCCTGAGCATGTAATATCTGATGATCACGAAAAGTACAAATCTATTTTTAATTCCAATATAATTGATTATAAAAATATAATAGAACCGAGATACACATATAAAAATATAGCTCCAAGACGAAATGATATAGCTTTCTTACAATTTAGCTCTGGCTCAACATCTCAGCCAAAAGGCATTGTAATTTCGTATGATAATTTATTTTCAAATTTATTTTATGCTGTAAAACGCTATGGCTCAGAATGCTTTAAAACAGGTTGTTGTTGGACACCCATTCATCATGACATGGGACTAATCGGCGGTATATTGCTTACACTATATTCAGGTGCTACAACTATATTAATGAAACCTTCTCTTTTTTTAGAGGATCCATTTAATTGGCTAAGCATAATCAGTCGCTATCAAGTCACTTTTACATTTTCTCCTAACTTTGCTTTTGATCTCTGTTTAAATATATCCGGCTCTAAACTAAAAGCACTTAAATTATCGTCATGGATGTTGGCAGTTAATGGTGGAGAAGGAATCAAAAAAGAGACGATTATTGAGTTTACTGAAAAATTCGCTGCGTGCGGATTAAAGAAATACCTTATTAATCCCAGCTATGGATTGGCTGAAACAACCATGGTAATTACTGCTAATCATTTTTCTGAATTTCCCAAATGGATATCTATTTGTCGTGAAACTTTACAAAAAGGCCAGGTTAAATTAGTTGACGAAAAAAATTCAACGAGTATATCTGTCGTTAATTGTGGCAAAGTGCTTGATGAGCATGAAATTATTATTGCCGATCCCGAAACACGTGAAAAACTTGAGCGCTATAAAACAGGAGAAATTTGGGTAAGAGGCCCAAGCATTGCACAAGGATATTGGAATAAGCAAGAAATCAATCAGGATATATTTCATGCCAAATATACCGGCTCAAAAAATGTGTACTTTAAGACAGGAGACCTGGGATTCTTAGATAAAGATGAAGCTGTATATATACTTGGACGTACAAAAGACATGCTTATTTTTCGCGGTCACAATTTTTACTTACAAGATATTGAGCAATTATCATCCTCGGTGTGTGTCGGGCTAAAATCAAACAGTAATGCTGTTTTCTCTATTGATGAAACAGTAGGCAGCATAGGGTTGATACAAGAAGTTAGTAAAAAGACATTAGATTGGCAGCAAATCTCAAAAGACATCAGGAAAGAGCTAGCTAAAAAATTAGGCTTAAAACTACAATATATAGCTTTTATTCCTGAGGGTGAACTACCACGAACTGCGCTTGGCAAAATAAAACGTGTTGCTTCAAAAAAGCTTTTTTATAAAGCAGGAAATAATGTTTTATATGAAGATGGAGGAAACACAGAAGATAAATATGTTAGCAACCTAAGCTTGAATAAAAATAAACCAGCTTTTGAAAACCCAATACCAGATGCTATAAGTTTCCTAAAAGAAAAAAACTTATCAGGAGCACTATTACCTTCTAAATATGGTGGTACAGGACTAAGCTACTCACAATTTCTAAAAATTTTATTGGAAGTTGCAGAAGAAAATATAGATACAGCTTCATTTTGGTTAAATTCATGTGGGGTTTCGCTATTGACAGTTATTTTGTTTGGGAGCGAAGATTTAAAAAAAGAACTATTTCCGCTTATTAAATGCGGTAATCTCTTACTATCTTTCGCTTTTACCGAAGACTCTGGCACAGGAATAACCCAAACAACTTTTGAAAAAACCAAAGAAGGATATGTAATAAACGGAATGAAGCGTTGGGGCGGCGCTTTATGGGCACACAAAGCGGTTGTATTTGCAAAAAACAACTCCAGAAAAACATTAGATCTTCGAGTTTTTATCGTTGATCTGGAAGGAAAGAATGTTTCAAGAGGAAAGGTTTATAAAACCATGGGGCTTGAGTTACTACAACAAGCCCCTATAAATTTTGATAAGAAAGCAGTTCCTTTTTCGTATCAATTAATAGGAAATGGGTTAACCATCCTGGATACCGTATTAAAATATTCCAGAATAGGCGTTGCTACTTTATGTTTAGCGTCAATTAAGAAATCCATCTCTATTGCAGAAAATATAGCCCAAACCAAGAAAAGCGTTGCCGGATTATTACATGAGCACCCTCTGTTTGTTACTCGAATTTATTTTGCTAAAAATTGTTCTCGTGTTTTAAGTGTTGCTATTGATTTTATTTGTCACTTATTAGAAAACAGCAAAGAACCCCTACCACTAGAATTTTCAGCTTTACTTAAAGTTCAGGCAAGCGATTGGCTAAATTTTATTTTGAAAGAGCTTTTTTTATCATTAGGCAGCGCTGCTTATATTGATACTTTTGAATTTGAAAAAATATTTAGAACATCTTTGGGTTTTTCCATAATCGAAGGATCAAATGATAGCTTATTCAGCTTGGTTGGCCGCACTTTACTAGAAAGCAAGAAATTTCAGTTATATTTTAGCAGCCTTAGCTTAAATGGAAAATATGTAAGCATGTTAGATAACAAACTGACACAAATTACAAAAACCATAAGTCAACAGCAAAAACAGCTTTACACTTTTTATAAAATAGGAAAATCCCTATCTCCCTTTATTTTATACTTATTACTTCATTTCGCTAAAAATGAACTTAATTATTCTGTAGACGCACATACACTCGAATTCTCTGAAATACTGAGTAAAACCTCTGAGGAAAGCATATTGGAAAGCAGTCAATTGCTTTCTCTGGACTCTTTGGCATCACAATCTCTAAATAAGCCTACCAGTAATTCATCAACCAATCTTCAATATGAAGATTTAGTTAAATGGATAGTTAAATGGTGCGGAAATAATCTTTCCCATAATATTTTAGAAGTAAACGAGGAGAATGATTTTTTCGAACTCGGTATGGACTCATTATATGTAGCAATTTTTATTAAAGAGCTGAATGAAAATAAAAAACTAAATCTTGAGCCATCGATCATTTGGGAGCGCTCAACTATAAAGGATTTTGTTAACACTATTATTAATGGTGCTTAATTATGGCTGAAATAACATATTTAGAGAAAGGGTTTTTGCAATTTAACCAATTGGCACCTCAAAGTGCAGCATATAATCTTTGTCAGGTTTTACACATAACTGGAAGGCTGAATGAAAATATACTGGAATTGGCTTTAGAGATTTTACTGAAACAACATGATCATTTAAATGTCAAATTTGTTAGAAACAATACCGGGGAATTTAAGAAATTAAAAAGTACAGACCAGATTAAGCTACAGAAACGAAAATTTACCGCCTCAAAAATAAACCACACTTCTTTTAAAGATTTAATAGATAAACCATTTGATTTACTAAACTCTCCACTACTACGATTTTGTTTGGCGACTATTAGTCAAGAAAAAATTAAACACCATTATTTTATCTGTGTCGCCCATCATAGCATTCTAGATTTCTCTTCTTTTAACTCGCTACTCATTCAGCTGTTTCAAATATATAAAAATTTATTAGAAGATGAAAAATATGCCCCTAATTTTGACAATAAAATCAATGATTATTACACCTGGTATGACACTCACATTATTGAAAACAAAAATAAATTCTTACCTTTCTGGCAAAATGAAATAAAACAAATAACCACCCTCTCTTTACCAACCAAGGATAAAAGTCCTCATTTCCCTAAATTTACTGGGGAAACATTTTCAACGAATATTGACGATAAATTTTGTGAAAAGATAAAAAACTTTTCAAGATCATGTAAAACCACACTTTTTTACGTACTGCTTGCCGCATTTCAAATACTACTTTCCAGATATTCTAACCAAGAAAGAATTACCTTAGGTATTCCAACAAGTGTTAATAAGCCAGTTACATTCTTAGATGTGATGGGTAATTTCGCCAATCCGATTATTGGAAATTTTGATATTGATTTTGAATTAAATTTTGTCTCATTTTTGAAAAAAATAAAAGAAAATATGACTGCTTTTTTGCAACATGCGGCTTGCCCTTTTCCATTATTATTAGAGTCAAGAAAAAATTTGAGAGAGGCAGCATATCCTTTTTTCTCTGTCATGTTTAGTTGGAACCAGGCTATTCAAAATTTAAATGAACTTGATATACCTGGCATTAAGATAGAAGAATTTTTCTCATCCAGCACTGGTATAAATGGGGCACCTTATAAATTATTATTAAATGTATCAAATTCCAGAGATAGCATCCAATTAAAATGGAACTATAGTAATGAACATTTTTTTGAAGACACTATAAAGAGAATGGCCGATGATTATTTGGCTATTCTTGCAGAGCTTCTGGATGAGCCAAGTTTACCCTTAAAGTCATTGCGCTTAATGTCCTCTCACAATCTTGAAAATATAATAAAACTTGGAACAGGGAGCATCAAAAAGCAATCATTAACAAAATCCCTGTTCGATATTTTTACAGAGCAATTCCTCGCTAATCCTCAGGGAGTGGCAATCAACTATCTTGCCAAGAAAACAACCTATGCAGAACTGTATACTAAAGTAAATGCATGTGCGTCGTATCTAAGTCACCAAAATATTTTGCCATCAGATATTGTAGCCATTTGTATTGAGCGTTCTGATAATTTTATTGTTGCAGTTTTAGCAACCTTGAAGATAGGAGCCGTATTTTTGCCTATTGATGTGGACCTGCCAAAAGAACGTATTGAGTACTACATAAATGACTCACAAGCTAAAATGGTTCTTCAAAATGCCAGTTTTAAAAAAATTAATAAAGAAAATATCAAGCTTACTATTATTTCCAATATTGAAGATATATCTTTCGAGAATAATTCCCAAAAAAACGACCCGCGAACCAGTCAGTCACCTATACCTGATACTAGCGCTGCCTATATTATTTATACCTCAGGTTCTACCGGCAAACCAAAAGGGGCTATAAATACTAATATTGGCTTGCTAAACAGATTAATTTGGATGAAAGATTATCTTCAAATTAGTCACAGAGATGTAATTTTATTTAAAACCTCTCCGAGCTTTGATGTGTCATTATGGGAATATTTATTACCTCTGATTTCAGGGGCTACACTCACCATTTTGCAGCAAAACAGGCAGCATGAATTTGACTACCTATTTCAAACGATTACTGAATATAAGGTCACAACCCTACATTTTGTACCCTCTGCTTTAAAAGTTTTTCTGAATACATTAAAAAAAGAGACAATAAAATCAACATCTTTAAAATCTGTTATAACAAGCGGCGAAGCTTTAGAGAAAAAATTTGTACGTTTATTTCACAGTAAATTTGAAAAAACAAATCTGTACAACTTATATGGACCTACAGAGGCGGCAATAGATGTAAGCTATTGGAAATGTAATTATAAAGAAAAGGCAATCCCTATTGGATACCCCATTCAAAATATCAAATTGCTTGTTCTGGATAAAAGTATGCGGCCCATACCAAGAGGAGTTATTGGTGACTTATACATAGCTGGACTAGGGGTGGCTTTAGGGTATATTAACAAACCAGAAGCAACTCAAAACAGCTTCATTCACAATCCTTTCTTGTCAGATGAAATCTTTTATAAGACAGGTGATCTTGCATATGTTTGCCAAGATGGCGCAATTATGTATGCAGGTAGAAATGACAGACAAATAAAGCTTAATGGTTTTCGCATCGAGCTTGGCGAAATCGAATCCGCACTGACTTCTATAAACTCTATAAATGAAGCAGTCGTTTTTACCTATAAAAATATTGATTCTCAAACTTTACTGGCAGTGGTGGGTTCTTCATTATCTCAAGATGAGATTGAGATTGAGAACACAGCTATTTCTAAGCTTTCGAAAGTATTGCCTTCCTATATGTTGCCAAATCACTTTGTCATTTTAGAAAAACTACCTAAATTGCCAAATGGCAAAATAGATTATAACGAAACCCTTGTAAGGGCAGAATTAGCTTTAAAAGAAAAACCAAGCACAAAAGATATTGTGACTACCTCCGCGTTGATTAAAATGTGTAGTAAATTCTTGAGTGTGCAAAAAATCAAACCGACAGATAACTTTTTCGCACTGGGTGGTAACTCATTATTAGCTATACAGCTCGTTGGCAAATTAAATAACACCTTCAAAATAAATTTATCGATCAAGGATTTTTATGCGGCTAAAAATTTTAATGAACTGGAAAAACTAACTAACCGAAAAAAAGCTCTAGAAAATACAGGTCACTATCATATAAAAACACCAGGATATCAATCTGATGAAAAACCAGTCCCTTTAACAGAATATCAAAAGCAAATTTATATTGATAACTCTATTAATAGTTCATTCTCTTTATACAATATAAATAAAACCTTTTTAATCAATGGAAAATTTAATAAAGATATTTTTAAAGCTTCTTTGCAAGAAATTTTAAACAAACATATCGCTTTACGTATACGTATTATTATCAAAGAAAATACACCATATCAAAGCTTGTGGCCTATCAACAAGTTTTCAATAAATATTTTGAAAGAGGCCGTAAACGATCGCAGTCAAAAAAAATTGCTTGGCTTACTGGAAAAAGAAGCAGAAACTCCTTTTGATTTAATTCATGACATGTTGTTTAGAGTGCTGGTAATTTCTGGCAGCCAGAATACATCGTATGTTTCATTTACGTTTCATCACATTATTTCAGACGGAGTTTCTATCGGGATTTTTCTCAGAGATTTATCTACCTCATATAATGAAAAATTAGAAAAAACTCAACCATTACATGATGAAATTCAGAAAACTTATTTTGATTATGCTCTATTAGTAAATAAAGCACGTAAAACCAGCGAAATTCCTTACTGGAATAAATTTCTCTCTTTGAATCTTCCGCCAACCGTATTGTTACCGGATATTAATTACGATAGCAAACCCTCCTGCAAAGGCGAATCTTTATTTAAACAAATAGAGCCATCTCTTTTCAAAGAAGTGGAGAAATTTTCCAGGTTATACAAAATCTCAGAAAATATTTGTTATTTAAGTACATTTATATCTTTATTGAGTAGATATACTGAAGGCGAAGAAATTGTAATTGGCATTCCTCTTGCCAATAGAGTCTCTTCGGAAAATCAGCATATTTTTGGCTGTTTTGTGAACACGCTTCCATTCTATTGTCATGTTGGAAATAAAGATAATTATTTAAAATTAAGTAGTGCGGTAGCAAACAATATGAGTGAATTACTTGCTAGCCAAGATTACCCGCTTACAAAACTTATTCAAGCCAAAGCCAAAATAGGAAGCAGTACAAACCAACGGCTTTTTAATATTATGTATGTCTATTTAGAGGCTAATGAATTTGAATTCAGGTTGGAAAAATGCCAAACAAAACCTATTTTTCTGAATCAGAAAACCACCAAAGCCGACTTAATTTTTTATGTTATAAAGACAAATTATGAAAAATATTTTGCCATTCAGTATAGCACTGATTTATTCCTTCCTGGTACTATTTGTAATTTTTTTAACCACTATAGTAATTTGTTAGCCAAGCAAACAAACGATCCTCACGATTTAATTTCGCAGATTGAATATATTGATAAATCAGAGAAAAAGTTAATTGCCAAGGAATTTCCCATTGCCAATCCAAAATATAAATACTTGTCATCGGAGCCTTCCTCAATATTTGAGGTCTTTGAAAAACAAGCGGCAATATTCTCGTCTAGAACGGCTTTAGAACATATAGCAAGCCGTATTACTTATGAGGATCTTTTGCAAAGGATTAATTTATTGAGTGAATATTTAAACGCCACTGGTCTTAAATACAAGGATCGTATAGCGATATATATTTCACCAGGTTATGACTTGATTGTGGCAATTCTATCCGTTTTAAAGTTAGGTGCCACCTATGTTCCTCTCGATGTCGGATGGCCCTCAAAAAGAATTGACTACATAATTAACGATGCTAAAGTACAAGTATGTCTGATTACTTCTTCATCTGAAATTATCGATTACAAAAAATGTATAGATATTAATAGTATTTCTCCAAAAGAAAAAAGAGGACCTGTCGGAAAGAGTCATATAAAGCAAGACGATATTGCTTATATAATTTACACCTCAGGTACAACAGGAAATCCTAAGGGCGTTCCCATTACACATAAAAATGTACTTAGCCTTTTAAAAGCAACGGATAAAATTTATGATTTTTCTCATAAAGATATTTGGACTTTATTTCATTCTATTGCTTTTGATTTTTCTGTCTGGGAAGTTTTTGGTTCATTATTGCATGGGGCATGTTTGGTCATTGTTCCAGAAGAAGTTAAACGGAATCCTGAAGAATTTTATAAACTCTTGTCTAATAAACGCGTAACAATACTAAACCAAACGCCTGCGATATTTAAACAATTAATAGACTACGAAGCAAGTTTGAAAAATAAAAACTATAAACTTTCATTAAGATATATTTGCTTTGGCGGCGAAAAATTAAACTTTTCAGTTTTAGAGCTATGGATTGCTGCTCATGGTTTTAATAAGCCAAAATTAATTAATATGTATGGAAACACTGAATGTACAGTACACACAACATGGTATCAAATAACTGAAAAAGACATGCTTCTTCCAGGCAAAAGCATTATCGGAAAGCCCCTTGATGATATGCGCGTTTATATTTTAGATAAAAATAGAAAGCTAATGCCTGTAAATGTGACAGGAGAGCTTTATGTGAGCGGGCTTGGGCTTACAACAGGTTATTTAAAAAAACCAGAAATAACCAAACGAGTATTCCTCTACGAAAAAAATTTAACCAAACAGATTCTTTACAAAACTGGTGACAGAGGACGTTGGTTAAGTAATGGAGTACTAGAATATCTTGGCCGAGCCGACGAACAAATAAAAATTCATGGCTATCGCATGGAATTAGGAGAAATTTTATTTAACCTGAAAAAAATACGAGGCATAAAAGAAGTTGTTTTAGACGTGGCAGAGTTAGCTAATAACATTGGCAAAAAAATCATCGCTTACATTCAAACAACTGACGATATTACAAGCGATCAAATTCGTAGGGAATTGGGGCAGTATATCCCTGCCTATATGATACCATCTGAAATAATTTTAATCGATAATGTTCCTGTAACAGTAAATGGTAAATTTGATTTTGCTAGCTTGAGAAGTACTCGTGAAAAGAGAATGCAGCCAAACGATGAAATCCAACCGGGTGATAGTTTGACTGTTAAAATCAAAGAAAGCATAGAAAATATTTTACAACTAAAAAACATCAGTATTTATGATGAATTTATTAAGTTAGGCGGCGATTCGATATCTGCTATTATTTTGATTTCAAAGTTAAAAGAACTAGGCTTTAAAGCGGATTACAAAGACATTTTTTATTATCAATCTGCTCATGCTTTAGCTAAACATATTAATAGTAAAATAATTCCCGGTAGTGGGAAACATCAAAAAATTACTTACAACCTTGAATTCAACCTATCTTCCATTCAGGCATGGTATTTCAGTAATCAATATAAAAACTATAATTTATGGTGTCAATATGTTGCAAAAAGGATTGATCCTGCTATCGAGAAAAAATCATTAATAAAATTATTGAGGGAATATTTAAGTACCTATGATGTATTTTCTTTGAGATTTAAAAAAACAGAGAGCACATGGAAGCAATACTATACAAAAACCAGTAAAGACTTATTTTATTTTAATGCTTCTGATTTTCAAATTGAAAAAGTTGATTTTGATAGCAGCATACAGCATCATTCAAATACCCTTGCTGAAAAAATTAATATTGAACATGGTCCTCTGATATCTTTTGGCATCGCAAACGATGGCGGCGAGAGCTATTTACTTATAGCAATACATCATTTAATTGTGGATATGGCATCTTGGCACATATTTTTGCAAGGTTTAAATAGCTTGTTGAAAACCCCCTGTACAACCTCGAAACAATTAAACAAATTTCCGAAGTATCAGTTATTCTGTCAAAAACTACAAACATTGGCTATGGAAAGCTCTTTGCATCAGGAAGAAAAGACATATTGGGAAATGCAGCGTGATAGTATCAATATTTTTTATGGTAAAGATAAAACTTACAACACATACGAGTATGCTTCTGAACTATCAATTGAATTAGAAGAAACTGATTTTAATTCACTAAACCTTTTAGCATACAAGGTTTTTCATGGTGCAATACAACAGTTACTTTTATCAGGATTAATTTATTCTTTAGCAGAAAGCAATACTACTTTAAGCACCATCACCATAGCCATTGAAGATCATGGTCGTGATATTTTAGCCGATCAGGCGGAAATAATTGATGCATTGGGCTGGTTCACAAGCTTGTTTCCTATTCGGATAAAGACGTCAAACCGTAGTGATATTCTTGCTTTTTTGTTACATGTAAAAGAAATAATTTCGAAGGCTCCTGAGCATGGTGTTGGTTATGGACTGCTAAAATATTTATCAAATGAACCTAATAAATTTGAATTACCATCAATATGTTTTAACCATCTTGGTAAAATAGAATCTCACAATAAAGCTGACTCTGAACTGTTTAAATTTGGGTATGTTGTAGCTAAGGAAAATAGAAGACCTTTCCTTTTAGAAGCTATTACATCAATAATGGAAAATAAAATAAATCTGAAAATCCTATTTAGCAAAAAGGTTTTTTCAAATAATGAGATAAATGGATTTCTATTGAAATGGCGCAAAACCTTACAATTATTTATTAACTCTCTAAAAGATATTTCTCATGTGTACCCATTAGCCAACCTGCATAAAACATGGCTTGCTTACGATCAATATCCCTATACTTCTCACCCTTCTTTTAATATGCCAGAATGGGAGTTTCATGGTAGCTTAAATGTTCAATTGTTTGAAGAAGCCTGGCATTATCTTATCAGAAAATACGATATTTTAAGAACATCATTTGTAATCTCGAAGTCTGCAGCGCAAGCACAATTTGTCTCTGATTCAGCTAATCTCAGATTTATTTATCAAGATTGGAGGCATAAGCCACGAATCAGACAAAATGAAGATTATGAAGCTTTAAAAATAATTGAAAGAAGGACTGGATTTGACTTGTCACAACCCTGTTTAATACGCGTTCATGTTATTCAACTCAAAGAAATGGTACATCGCGTATTGTTTTCATGCCACCAAATGTTATTCGGCGGATGGTCTGTTAATATTGTTGTTTCTGATTTATTTGGATATTATAAAAAATTAGTGACTAAAAAACTTTTTAATTTAGAGTTAAGAGAAAGCAATAAAAGCGGGGAATACATTGAATGGCTGCAAAAAAACATAAATTGGCCAAAAGTGCAATATTATTGGCAAAACGAATTTAAAAAATTTACTCCAACCGCTTGTCTTGCTCAAACACTGCCTATTAAAAGAAAGCTTAAAGATAAAAATTGCTATCTGTTTAAAATATTTAATATTCCTAATGAGTTGATTTATAAGTTGAAAAAATTTTCGTCAGCTAATAATTTAACAATGAGCGTAATTTTTCAAGGGGCTTGGGCGTTGTTATTGTCCAAAAAATCTAAACTGACAGACATTTGTTTTGGTCTTATGGTTTCTGGAAGAAATGCCAACTATCCAAATGTTGATACTATTGTAGGATTGTTATCCAATATGCTGCCTGTCAGGATTGTAGTTGATCCACAAATATCTATTGTTAATTTCCTGAATCAAATCCAAACGAAAATGATAGAATATAAAACATATGGATATCTTTCATTGATTGATATACACCGTTTTATTGGTGCGCCAGAAGACGTGCTATTATTTGATTCATTGCTAAACTTTCAAAATTATCCTGAACAGGTAGGTTCTTTAGATCAGGAGAATTTAGTAATTAAAAATCTTGTTGTGCATGAAAGAACAAGTTGTCCTCTCTCTATAAGAATCATGCCTGGCGAAGAACAAAATTCTTTTAAACTAACATTTATTGAAGACTATTTTAACGATGATTCAATTGCTGAGATTGCCGATCTATACTTGGAAATCTTAAATAAGATTGCAAATTCAGAAAAAGAATCAAATAAATTTGTAAAAGATATATTTCAACCTAACCAACAGAGAAACGATCATGCCGCTGAATAAAAAAACTCAACAATTTATTACACAGGTTTTCTCACAACCTGGTAAATCTATAACTGCTATGTCAATACAAGAATTTCGTGACATGCAGGCACATTTGAACAAAGAGCTAAGCGGCGCGGAGCCTGCTGATGTTCAAACTATTGAACAACTTTTAGACTTAACTATAAAAATTAAAATACATCGGCCACTTAATTTCTATGCTGGGATGCCTACGTTAATTTATGTTCCTGGAGGAGCTTTTGTCAGCTCAGGATTTGAAAATATTGCACCCAAGCGTATGGCCAAGGGATGCCAGGTAATTGTGCTTCAGCATCGACTTGCACCTGAAAACCCCTTTCCAGCCTCTATTGATGACATTGAAAAAGGCCTGCAACTAATTTTAAAAGAAAAACACTTATTATTTATTAATGAGCATTCTATTTTCCTAGGTGGAGATAGTTCCGGAGCCAATTTTGCGCTGAGTGCAGTATTACGGCTCCGGGATAAAAACTTTACACTTCCGTTTAAACAGTTAATTTTTATTAGCCCAGCAGTGGATTTATCAATGACCCCTAATTGCTTAGAGCAATATGACCGGGAAGATAAATTGTTTGGGGATGATGTAGTTAGAGCAGTTCAAACATGGTACAAGCCGGATGGCGATTTAAAAAATCCTGAAGTATCTCCCTTATACCATCCTAAAGGATTTGTACGATTCCCACCTGTTGCTATTATTATTCCTGAATATGATCGCTTGCGTAGTCAAGCCGAAGAATTCAAAAAAACTCTATTGCGAGATGGAATTAAATTAAAAGAGTTTATATGCCCAGGAGAAATTCACGCTTCTCTTAATCTGCGTGGAGTGCTAAATGAAGGAAAAGATCCCGCTGAGTATGTGACCGACATAATTAAAGAGAGCACTAGTACGTTTTAAAACAATGCTCCCTTAATTTCTTATAGGTTCCTTATATTTTTTTTGGACTAAATTTATTATTGCGCTGCTTGCTAATAATAGAACAAAAAATACTAGTGGATACATGATATTAATTCCTTGCAATATCCCAGAAATACTCGGTATTAATCCCCATGCCAATGCAAATAAAGATGCTACAACACCCATTATTTTGCCTTGCTCTTCTGCGCCAACTGCGTTAGAAAATTCAGTCATAATTGACACATAACAAAAAGAAAAAGCAATTGCCATAGGCCCAATAATGAACCATTTGAACGTCAGACTATTCACTAAAAGAAAAATCAGTACAGAGCAAGGTTGTACAAGTAAGCAAGTTGTAATTATACCTTTAGTTGAAAATTTTTTGACTGCTTGAGGAAAGAGCACCATTAAGCTAAATACAAACCAAACAGCATAATATGAAAGAAATTTTCCAATGTTAGTTGCGCTTTGTTTATAAACCACGTCTAAAAGAATAGAGAGGTATTGCATAAAGCCGAAGTAGCCTAATATATACAAGAAAAAAACTATTGAAAGAATCCCCGTCTTTTTAAATTTAAAAGCTCCTATAATATTTTGAATGCCGGTAAAAATTCCAACTTTTTGTTGAGCATTTCCTTGATAGCTTTCTTTAAAAAGAAAAGCGATTAAAATAGCGTTAATAACGGATAATACAAAACAAAATATAAAAGGCAAACTAATACTTGCCCCATGTATGAAGTTACTATTAGTAAATACCCCACCGAGCAAAGGACCAAGAGCAAAACCAATACCATTCGTTGCACTGGTTAACCCAAGCCGTACCGATTTCTTTTCGGGAGGGCTTAAATCAATAATAGCTGCTTGCGCTGTTGGTACACTACCAGAAGTTAATCCAGAAATTATACGTCCGACAAATAAGAGCGATATACTATCTACTTTAATAGCAACAACACAAAGAAAAAATCCCAGCCCATTTCCTATAAGACAAGCAACTAAAGTTTTTTTACGCCCAATTTTATCCGATATACTGCCTATCACTGGTGAACCCAGAAACATTGCAAAAGGAAATGCTGATAAAATTAAACCTAACAGAATATCTTGTGTATAAAGATTGTTAAATGGATTTAGAATATAGGACGAATGATTAATAAAAAGCAAAGGCATAACAGGAAATACTATCCCAAGTCCAATTGCATCGATAAATATCGTTAAATAAAGTAAGTAGAGGTGGCTAGACGAAGAATTTCTCATGGTTATTGTTTGACTTTAAATACTTCTTCTTGTTCTACAGAAATTTTAAAAGGGCTGAAGTTAGTATTATAATCATACACTTCCATGCCTTCCCTAGATTTAATCCAGTAAGTAATGAAAGTGCCCGGAATAACTATTATTGTGGAAAGTATAATTTGGATCAAATAAATCGGGAGAATCATTTTTATAATAGTTTCGATAGGATAAACTCCTACATAAAGCAATAAACATCCCAATGCAACCTGGATTGCTTGCCCAATGGCCGACGAACCTAGACTGCGTAGCCAAAAATATTTTCCAGCGCATAATATTTTCCATTTAGCAATAGCATAGGTATTAATAAACGCCCCTATTACTACTGCGATACATCCACCTCCAATCATCGTACGTAACAAATGAGTAGTTACTACGACGTAATCTTCTTGATTATGCCAGAATGAAGGAGCAGGAAAACTATTCACCATTTTAAATATTAAAGCAAACAAGAACCCCCATGCCAAACCAGTCCACAGGATTTGTCTGCTTCTTTTATAGCCATAAATTTCAGTAAGCATATCTTCAATAAGGTAATAAACAGGCATAAGAAATACGCCAGCACTAACCACGATAGAACCAAATTGGACTAATCGATATACACTTAAAATATCGGCTAAAGCAACCATGATATACAACATCGCCAATGGAGCTAAGAATTTATATTGATATTCAATTTTCTGTAGAGCTAACTGAGGTGAGGCGTGTTTCATATGTAGATTGATAGGGTTAAAATTTTCAAAAACGGCATTCTAACATACTTAGCTCTTAGCACAAATTTATTACAATTGTTAATTTTCAGAAAGATTGGTTGATACTGACTTGCAGTTTTTTTAATAAGCAGTCCATTAAATTTAAACATACCTACAATATAACATATATAGTAATAATATTGCCGGTAATACTTCTATGAGCTTTTTATATCATGCATTTTTTAGCTCCCCCGTTGGATAAATTTTTGGATTTCTTTAATTGCAGCTTCCTTTGCATCCATCTGTACAAAGCCACAGTTAGGAAAGGAAACAAACTTAACATCTGCATTGCTCATAGCCTGTGCTGTTTCTTGAGCAGTTTCTAATAAGTGCAAGGGGTTAGTCGTATTACTTAAATACAGTACCGGGCTTGTGATTTTATGTAATTCATGAAGGCAATTAAAAGTTGCTTGCTCTGCTTTAAAATGGTCGCTCACGGCCGGATTTATAATAGCTCGTTTGAAATAAGCCACCGGGAAAGGACGATGAGAGTATAACGGCAAGCATACATTAAAAAATTCCCGCATGATTTCAGGTGGGTGTGGTGAGGCATCAAGAAATTTTTGGACTAATTCAGCTGCTTTTCCACCGCCCTTGCGTTGATGCGCCGCCACAATGCCCTCTTTATTAAAATAAGCTTCCGTATCAACTAAAATTATTCCACCCGCTGTCTGCGGATAATCTATCGCAAACTGCATAGCAACCAAACCACCCAGCGAAATACCTTTAACAAAAGGTTTTTCTAATCCTAAGGCTTCGCAAAACAAATGGACATCTTTTGCCCACTGGGCAACGCTCCAATGCGCAGGATTTTCATCAATACTCCGACCACAACCCCGCCTATCAATGAAAATAACTTGTGCAAATGCAGCGCAGTCGCGAGAAAATTCGACATGAAAAGTATGATCGGTGCCAGAACCATGCAATACGATTAAACTGGGTTTCTGGTGAACACTATCGTCCAGCAATTCCAGCTCATTGCCATAAATTTCGTAGTAAAGTTTTATGTCACCGATATTTGCGTAAGGCATTTTGTACTCAAAAAATTTATCATCAAATAAAGCTTAATTGATTCACCACTGATAGTCAGTCCTAAATAATTCCAGAAATCTTAGCAAACGTAACAGCAAGCGGATCAATCACCCGAATAGTAATACCGAATTTTTCTTGTAATTTATTTTCCAACGGTTTAGCTATTCCTATAAATCCGCCACAACCTAAAGTAAATGTATCTACCTCATGATGCATGATTTCTTGCTCAGCGATTGTAAGCAGTTTGTCTAACAAATGTGGATTTTTTCGTAGTGCTGCTGGCGATATTTCAGGTGCCTGTTGAGCTGGTGAATAATTGTCTTCACACTGGCTTTCTTTCACCATGGCTTGCAGGAATTCGTTATGGATTAGCATCCCTGGCAAGATGGTGAATTTTTTTTTAGCCATCTTGCTTGCTTTCAAAATAGCTTCTGTCCCTAAAGCAATAATGGGAATGCCAAGCTTGTGCTTGGTTTCTCGTACCCCAACCTCACCAAATGCAAAAATAACGATCGCCGCAGCCCCAGCCTTTTCCACTTGATAAATTTTTTTGATAGTTGCTTCTTCTGCTTGAGCCACATCTTCGTCCGTAACTAACTCTTTTAACGGCGTATCAACATAATGCAGATCGAATTTTACTGCTTTATTCGAATAGG
>Ga0206831_1104_pt1 | contig 26031 bp, 23 predicted proteins | sample Alteio_BWOrgCont_73_FD_152876 | JGI IMG/M metagenome (GOLD analysis project Ga0206831, IMG submission 152876) | Enriched cells from forest soil in Barre Woods Harvard Forest LTER site, Petersham, Massachusetts, United States -... | ecosystem: Environmental > Terrestrial > Soil > Temperate forest >...
CATTTGGCCGTTCGTGCAATTCGGGCTGCCGGTTACGCACGGGACGATATTGTTACCGACGATGACGTCGTGAAAGACTCCTGTTGTGGTTTGCGCCAATCGGTATAGCGTGGTATTGATATTGCCGAGTCCTGGTTGCGAAAGAACGCCGTTTGAAACTAAGTACTGATTGAGCACAGCCAACATGCCCGAAAAGACGGGTGTTGGAGCGGAGGTCCCCCCGACCGCCCAGTACTCGCCGTTCTCATAAATCAAATAGGGGTCGTGATCGTTCGCGGCGCTGAATGAAATATCGGGCACATCCCGGGCACTGTCGTTGGGCACCCCGGTGCCGGTTTGCCACGAGGGCTTAGAGAAAAGAATGCTGGCCCCGCCGCCCCCGGCTGCCAGCCCATGTCCTGCGCCGATACTGATGGCGGTATCATTCCAAGTCTTTTCAGGTATATACGATAAAGCGGAACTCTCGTTGGGGTTGTTGGTGGCGCTCCAATATGTGCCGCTGCCCTCGGTGAACTCGGTGCCACCTACAGCAGTCACTTCCGGTACGCTGGCTGGAAGATCGACTGCCAGACCGTGCGAGGCGGCTTGAACGCCCGACCCTGTGTCGCAACCCGCGGCTCCCGCGTCGCCCGAAGCGGCCAGCCACGTGATGCCGTACGCATTGGCCTGCTGGGCCAGGGATTGAAAATAGGCGCCGGCGCTGGCGGGGTCGCTGGAGCTTTCCGATTCGCAACCGCCGTAACTCATGCTGATCACAGGCGCAAGATCCTGATCGATGGCATAGGCGGCTGAGTTCACCACATCCTGTGAATAAACAAAAAGGACGGTTGCATTGGGGGCCATGGCGCCCGCGTATTCCAAGTCGAGGCTGGCTTCGATCTGGTCGGTAGAGCTGATGCCCGGGTCCTGGCCGACAAGCACCAACTGAGGATTGTTCGCCGGCAAAGAGAACCGCGTCCGGAAAGTCTCGATGTCCGACATAACTATATCGGTCTGGCCAACGACTGCGATCGTCTGGCCGGACCCCGTAAAGCCATGCTGGTAAAGGGGATTGATGTCATAAATGGTCCCGACATCGCCGGGCACCAAATAATGTGATCCACCCGACGTGAAGTTCGGATGAGGCGTCACGTTTGGAAGAGGAGCTTTGAGCGGAATGGGAGCCTCAAAGCGAAAGTCATCCAATCCCCGGACCATCAAGACCAGGGGCTGGAGCGCGGCAGGTATGGAAGGATCGGTGGCGTTCGCATAGTGCAGCTTTCCGTCTACTTCGTAGCGATGGATTTCGGTATGAAGCGCGCTCTGAACTTGCTCCGCGGTGCCTGTGAACATGACCCAGGTGCGGCTGCGCGAGACATACTCCACTCGAAACCCGCCTGACTCTATCCACGCGATAACTTTGGCAAGATCGGTGGGACTAAGCCCGAAACGGTCAGCGTATTGGTCCGGGGTAAGCCAAGCGTGATAGTTCGGAGAATTAGGATCTTGCTGTTCTTGAAGCAAATTTGCAAAATCTGCGGTTTGCGCCGGGGACTTCTTGAAAACAATCGACATGCCGGCCATGACCTGCGAAGGATTAAGTGGCCCTCGGTCATTTTCGACTTTCGCATGGGGATTTCGATTCCTTGCCAAGACGGCCAATCGGGCATCGACGGGACCGGCGGCACGATCTTGCTGGGCAACGGCCGTTGCGGGCGCAAAAAGCTGACACGCAAGCAGAAAAACGAAGCCGACGGCCTTGTAAGGTGGATTAAAAACGGCAGGTCTTATCACCATGAATGTGGACGCTCGCAACTCCCGCCGTTACCGGAAACACAGCCTCCCCAACTCCAGTATCGGCGGCTCGGGAAGGAATAGCGATCAGCTAATGTTCTTAGTCTACCCCGATATCATGGCGGAGTGACGTGACGGAGGGTGACAGGGCCGCGGACACGAGGCCCTCTGGGCTTGCGGGAGATTACGGCGCGAAATAACCATCGATATCGATAATCAGATCAGTTACGTCGTAGACAAACACGCTAATCGCTCCATGGGTGCCTGCCGGTACAATCGCGGCATTAGCCAGAACCGCTCCGCTGGCATCGTTCAGGGTCGATACCAATGGCATGGCCAGTCCGGTAGGCCAAGCCGATATATAGTTCAACGGTCCCGGCGGAACCACGGTCATGTTCAACGAATATGCTTGTGCGGTGTTGGGAACGCTGCAGGAGCCGGAAGGAATCGGAAAACTGCGCGTTGACCCCGCCGGCATTTGCGGAGGACCAAACGCCCCGGTCAAACCACTGCCACCTACGGCACGGGTATCCGCCACGCGGCATGGCGTTAAAGGATAGAAATACAGCGCACCGGCGTTCCCTGGCGGAGCGAAGTAGCCATTGGTGTCGATAATTACGTCCGTGGCGTTAAACACAAAAACGTCGACCGCGCCGTCGACGCCCGCCGGCACGATGGCCGCATTAGCCAGCACCGTGCCGTTCGGGTCGTTCAACGTTGATACGGGCGGCATGGCTTGTCCCGCGGGCCAAATGCTTAAATACTCCAAGACGCCGGGCGGCGACACTGCGATGTTGAAGGAATAAGCCTCCGCAGACGGCGGCAGATTGCACGAGGTGGCGGGGATAGGGAAGAGGCGTGTCGAACCCGCCGTCATTTGCGGTGGACCGAGGCCGTCCGGCAAGTTGCCGCCGCCATCCGCTACCGTGCGCGTATCCACCACCCGGCACGGAGTTACGGGATAGAACGCCAGAGCTGGGGGTGCGATGGGCGGTGCGAAATAGCCGTTGATGTCGATGATGACATCGGTGGCGTTGCTGGCAAACACGCTGATTGCGCCAGCGGTTCCTGCAGGCACGAGCGATGCATTGGCCAGGGCCGCGCCATTGTAAGAGTTCAACGTCGACACTACAGGTATGGTCTGCCCCGCGGGCCACACGGTCAAATAGTTCAAACGCCCGGCAGGCGACACAGTGATGTTCAACGAATACGCCTGCGCCGTCGAGGGAACGTTGCAGTTGCTTGCAGGAACCGGGAAACTACGGGAAGCGCCAGCCGCCATGGACGGCGCCCCAAAAGCGCCGGTGAGGCCACTACCAGCCCGCGTGTCGGCAATCCGGCAGGGCGTCAGCGTAAAGAATGCCAGAGCAACGGGTTGCACGCCCTCATACTGCGTAGTGAGCATGAAGCCATCGTATGTTCCGTCGAAAGCAGGCTGAAGAGCGGCGGCGGCTGGAAAGTTCGCTGAGTCGGTCATCCCGCCTAGAGCGAGATTGTTGGGTGGCAACGCTGCAACCGCGAAACCACGATTGTCGCCGGATCCTCCAAAATAGCTCGAAAACACTAGGCTGGACCCACCGGCGCCGACGACCGTCGCGAAAGCATCCCGAGTGAGTTGCAACGTGGGCTGGATTGCTTTGACGAGTGGAAAGTTGGGAGATGTCGTAAACCCACCGACAACCGCTTGGCCTGATGCGTCGATATCAATCGCCGAAGCACTGTCGCTGCCGGAGCCCCCGAGTAGAGTGGAAAAGGCGAGACCATTTCCGCCCGGCGAGAGCTTGGCAACGAAAGCGTTGTAGAGGCCTGCCAGGACCCTCTGCGCCGCGCCCGCTGTGGTTGGAAAGTCGGGTGAGCTGGTGGTTCCGGCGATGTATGCGGAACCGAAAGCGTCCACTGCGATGGCGTTGCTGTTGTCCGCCACCGAGCCGCCTAAGTAGGTTGAGTACACCAGCGCCGATCCGGCTGGGTTGATCTCCGCCACAAAGGCGCTGGCCGATCCTGTGAGATTGCTTTGCAGAGCCTTGTGGGTGGGGAAATTCGCGGAGTAAGTGGTGCCGGTCACATAAGCGTCATTGGAAGCGTCGACGGCGATCCCAGTGCACAGATCCAGCGCGGCGCCGCCCAAGTAGGTGGAGTAAAGCAGCGAATTTCCGGAGGGGTTCAGTTTGGAGACGAAGCAATCCGAGCTGCCGCCCTCATAGGAGGGCTGGATCGCTCCCCCGGTGGTAGGAAACGAGACCGATCCGGTCTGGCCGGCGACATAAACGGCGCTTGTAGTGTCAACGGCAATTGCGAAGCCAGCGTCCGAACCTCCGCCCAGAAACGTTGAATACTGAATTTGACCGGTGGGGCTGAACTTGGCCACAAACGCTTCTTGCAGCCCGGCGCTCTGTGTGGAGAATGCTCCGCTGGTGGTAGGGAAATTCGTGGAACCGGTGGTTCCCGTTATATAGGCATTCCCGTATGTGTCGACGGCAATTCCGGTTCCTGAATCATTTCCGCTGCCGCCGATGTAGACCAGGTAGAGCAGCTGGCTCCCTGAACCGTTCAGTTTGGCGATCCATACCTCACGGGTGGCACGGGTCGTTTGCGCGCTACCCGGAACCAGACTGCCTGAGGAAGTCGTGCCAGTAACATAGATGTTGCCCTCCCAGTCCACCGTCAGCGCGTTGACGGCGTCATAGCCGGGGCCTCCGAGATACGTGCTGAAGTTGAGAACCGGATCGATGGTTAGGCTACGCCGCGAATCGTATCGTCCCAGCCGCAGCGTGACGTTGCTTTCCCGAGGAACGTGTTTCAGAGAGTAGTCGCATTGCACTGAGCGATTGTCGGCCTGAAAAGCGAACGCCCGGCGCTGTTGGATCATCCGGGTGCCCGCTCCTATAATCAAATCTCCCTTTTGGTTCAATTGGACTGCCGCGCCGTTGTAGCGAATCCTAATTTTGGCGGGATCGGCCCCAGGACGAACTTCGAAATTGAATTCCAGCTGGCCTGCCTGGGTTAGGAGAACGAGGTCGATACCGGGATAGATTTCGCGATAGCGGACGCGTTCCCACCGAATGTCCGTATGCCAGTATCGGGGCGAAGAAAGATAATAAGAAACCGGGTAAGATGTTGCTTCCCCTTGCGGCTCGATGCCGACTTTGGCGCCTGGGAAGGTGATCTCCAACGCGCGCCCGTCCTTGAATCGAAACGAGATCCCTCCCTCTTTGTCGAGCTTGGCTTCGATTTTCCGATTACGCCAACAATAGCGGCTCACCGATCCGGGCTGCGTTTCCTCTTCGAATGCGGGAGTGGCTGGGATCAAGTTCCGAAGGAGCCGTTGGTTAGCCGGCCAGCCGTCATCGGCGCAAGCAAGCCAGCCGGCCTGGGTTAATATCATGATTCCAATATGGAAAAGGCCACGACACAGGTTTCTCCAAGCCGGACTTGTCATCTAACGTACGTGCGAATGACCGTTAGAAAATCTCCGCTGGCGCTTAGTTGACCAGCTCGTGCGCCAGTTCCAGCTCTTGCGCCAGGTTCCGAGTACTGAGCATCAGCGAGTAGAAACGCAGAATCTCGTCCAGCGGATAGCCGGCATTAGCGCCGGATTTTCGCGCCTCAGTGGCTTTTTCATTCAGCTCAGCGATTGGTTTCATCACATCCGGCCAGTGCACTTCCGGCTTGCCCGCCCGGATGCTGTTTGGGAGCGATCCGAAAGCTGCTCCGAAAGTGGCACGGATTCGATCCAACTCCGCAGCGAACTGTTGCGCTAAAGTGTCTGGTGCACTGTTCCGTACCGCTAGCTCCAGAGCTTCTACAGCATCATGAATCCGTTCCAGTTGAGCGGACAGCAATGCCAGAGAATCACGGTCGCGCGTCGGCCCGAATGCTTCCTGGAGAGCGTTTTCGAGCAGGGCGGTATTCTTGCGAAACGCTTCCGACACCTGCTTATTCAATGCTTCCACCGAGTCCGATCCCGAAGACAGGCGCACGGCGCCGTAGGATCCCGTCACGGCTTGATACAGCGCTCCCAGCTTTAGCAGCGCAGCGGCCAGACCTTCGCGCAGACTTCGGCGCGCGTGATTCGGCCATAGCGTCAAGGAAACAACCAGTGCGATCAGAATTCCGAGCGATACCTCGGTAAAACGATGCAACGCGACCGTCCAGGCGGATGCCGACTGGGGAATCAGCATAATGATCGCTATCGTCACGGTTGCCAGCCGCTGGCTGTCCGGCATGCGCAGAACGAAGCACAGGAAGAACGCGACCGCCACCGCCAGCCCAAAGTTGAGCAGGTTGTTGCCCAATAGAGCCATAAACACCCCGCCCACCACCGCGCCAACGGCCGTTCCAGCCAGCCGGGTTCTCGAGGCGCTGAGCGTGGCGCCTACGTTGGATTGCATCACGATGAGCGCGGTGACGGCGGCCCAATATCCCTGCGGCAGGTGAAAGAGCCCGGTGACGTACATCGCAGCCACGCCCGCAATCGCAGTTTTGATCGCCTGCCTGCCGTTTTCCGCCACTGCGCTCGAAAACATAATTGGTACTCCAGCGTGCCACAATTTTCGGCGGCGCAAGGCCTGTGATATTCTAGGGACGTATGGCAATTCCAAACGTGAAACGGTTCCGTCCGTTCTGCCCCACCTGCAACGAAGCCTTCACCATCATGGCGGTTCTGCCCAAGGACGCCAACGTGGATGGCTATCTCAGTGATGCCGTGGCGCGCCACGATCACAAGGCGTTTCAGGAATCCAAGGCGCAGACGTTCAAGATTCGCGTCGGCCAACAGAAGCAGAAGAAAGCAAAGTAGCTCCTACTTCGGCGCCTCGCAGACAAAATTCTCGGCATCGTCGATGCTGCCGCTGCCCTTGTACTTGGCAACCTGCGGATAGGCGCAGAGCGGACGCATTCGATCCACTTTACCGGCGCTGCTGTGTGAAGCGATGACGCGCTCGGGCGCGTGGCCTTTCTCCCGCCAATCGATAATCGCGGTCATCATGTCGAATGTGTTCGGACCGTCGCCACCACCGCAGTGCGCCATGCCTGGCGCCATGAAGAGCCGTGTGGAGTCCGCGGTCTTGCCCTCGCCGCCGAGTGTGGTACTGACGGTATCGACTACGCGCTTGTAGTAGTTGATGGTCGATTGCGGCGCCACGTTTTGATCGGCCCATCCGTGATAGAGCAACAGCTTGCCTTTGCGGCTGAAGAACGGCTCCAAATTCGCGTCGGTAGCGTTGATGGTTTCGTTGTCGATTTTGTCCGCCAGCGCGACGTCGCTGTCGAAGTTGAGCGTCTTCCAATCCCACTTCGGATCTTTGAACACGACGTACTTGAAGTGATCCGTAATGGCTGGAAAGGGCTGCGGACCGGCGAGGGTGGCCCAGCCAAGTTCCGACCCAGGCTCCAAGCCGGGGAAGATCTCCTCACCCGTGCGCGGATTCCGCGAGGGTGAAAGAATCCTTTTTACCGTTTCCATCTGAGGCGGTGTTAGACACTCGGACGTATCGGCGCCTGTGCAGGCGATCAATTGCGGATCGAAATGGCAGCGCGTGGGATCGGTGATCAGCCCGTCTTTGAGCCCATCCAAGGCATCACAGGCGTTGAGCACAGCATGATGAATCGCGGGATATTTGGCGGGAGGAATGTAGCTGGCGGGGTCCTTGAGATTAGCGTGAGCGATCCACATGGTCCCGAAGGCCAGACGCGTACGAGGATTGGCGGGCGCGCCGGCGATGATTCCGTCGTAATCGTCCGGGAAGCGCTGCGCTTCTTTCAGCCCCTGCCGGCCGCCGGTGGAGCAGCCGTTCCAGTAGGACATTCGCGCGGGATTACCATAGAACGCTTCGATGATCGCTTTGGCTTTGACGGTCATCTCGTGCTCGGAACGATATCCGAAATCGATTATCTTTTCCGGATGCCCGAGCGCGAAACTGCCGCTGCCACCCGCGTGGCCGGTGTCGGTGGAAGAGGTCGCGTATCCATCGTGCAACGCCTCTTCCATGGCGCCGTAACTGATCGACCCGGCCCATCCGCCGTTGCCGACGGCTTGAAGTTTTCCGTTCCATCCGGTGGCGGGCAACCAGACTTCAATCTTGATGTCGGAGTCACTGGTGGGTTTGAGCGTGGCCGCAACACGGCAGAACGCTGGAAGATCTTTGAGCGCCACTGCGGGCGCCGGCGTTCCTCCGAAGGTCCGCCCGGGCAGGGCGAGCTCGCCCGGAGCGACGGATTGCGCAAGCGTGATCGTAGTATTTGGCAGCGCCAGCGATGTGAGGCTCTCGCACGTGGCGCCCCACAATGGAGCGATAAAAAGAGCGCAGACCAGAATCAGCTTCATGGTCCTCCTTAAATCAGATTCAATAAACGCCGTGCGTTGCCGGAGTAAATCTGCTCTTTCTCAGCGGCGGTGATGTCCAAACCTTCAATACACCGGATGGTCTCGCGAATATAGAGGCCCGGCTCCGGTTCGAAGGGCACATCGGAAGCGAAAACGGCATGATCCACGCCGAAGAAATCCAGGCCACACTTGGTGGCGGCTTGGCCGCCGAACAGGGCCGTGTCGGCATAGAAGTTGCGGAAATATTCGATTGGCCGCTTCGTCATGGATTTTCGCAGCGAGACGTAATCCTCGTCCGAAGTTCGTGAGCCCAGCACGTCCCAGCCATAACCGACGCGTCCCTCAAAGTACGGGATCATTCCACCCATGTGGTGCGTGACGATCTTGAGATTCGGGTGCCGGTCGAACATGCCGGAAAAGACGATGCGCGACATCGCGGCGCTGGTTTCATAGGGCCACCCGAAGGTCCACCATATTTCATATTTCGATTTCGCTTCGGTCTTATAGTCCGGGAAGTCGGCTCCGCGCGCGGGATGCATCAAAATGGTGAGATCGCGGCGGGCGGCGTCTTCGAAAATCGGCGCGAACTCCGGCGAGTCCAGCGGTTTGCCCGCGACGTTGGTATAAATTTGAAAGCCTCGCGCATTGAGTTCTGAAACAGCCCGATCGATTTCTCTCAGCGATGCATCCACGTTGTTCAGCGGCAACGATGCAGCGAATCCGATGAAGCGATCGGGGTATCGGTCCACCAGCTCCGCCAATCCGTCATTGGCGATGCGCGCGAATTCAGGGGACTTGTCCGGCGGAGCCATGGTTTCCATGGGCGGCGCCGGCAGCGTAAGAAATTGGCAATACTCGCCGAATTCATCCATTACGCGAAACCGCGCGTCCAGATCCGCGATGGTCGGAACATTTCGCACGCGCTTGCCCATGTCCTTGCCAGCGAGCCCGGCCTCGATGACTTCGCGAGCGTAACGGGGAGGGAAAAAGTGGTTAAAGAGATCGATCTTCATTAGCAGCGCCATTATATCGAACGCCCGCGCCCTCTTCGCCGTATAGTATGTCGAAGCTTATGACTCGCTGCCTGCTCGTTGGACTTTCTCTCACGCTCTCCGCGCTACCGCAATCGACCCCCCAGCCGACATTGGATCAGAAGCTCCTCGAAGTTCGCTACGACCTTCGGATCGATGGCGGAAAGCTGGCCGGCAGCGCCGCTCCGGTGCTGGAGAAGGCGATTTCCGGCGCGCAATACGTGCTCATCGGAGAGGACCACATCACGCATGAGATTCCTCAGTTCACTACTGCAGTGTGCGACCTGATGGCCCCTCAAGGGCTGACGGCGATGGCGGTGGAAGCGGGTCCACAAGCGGCGAAAATGGCCGCGGCGTCGCTGGGCAAGGCGGATCGGCTCGCCCGCATGGTTGCGCTTACCGATCGGTATCCAGATAGCGTCGCATTCCTAAACGTGCGGGAAGAAAACGATTTGGTGGAGCATTGTGCCCAGACTTCTCGCAATCCTAAATTCCAGCTCTGGGGTCTCGATCAAGAGTTAATGGGGTCGGCGGGATGGCTCCTTGACCAGGTCCTGGCGACTCATCCAGGTCCCGCGGCTACGGCGGTTCTCAGCCGCATGAAGGCCGAAGAGCAGAAGGATGCCGCTCTCGCAAAGGAAACCGGCGATCCATCGAAGACGTTTTTGCTGGCTGCCTCCGATGCTCAACTTTCCGAGGCTGCCGCGGTCCTCAAGAGGGAGGGGAATCCCGCTGCGAACGAACTCTTTCATGAGTTGGTGGAAAGTCATGAGATCTATCTCAAGAACATGCAAGGCTCGCCGGAATCGAACAGCCAACGGGCCCGATTGATGAAGCGGCATTTCCGGCGGGACTTCGATATAGCGGCGTCAAATTCGCAGCGCCAAAGGGTGCTCTTCAAGTTCGGTGATTGGCACCTCTACAAAGGCTTCAACCCTCTCCACGAGCGCGATCTGGGCAACTACATCGCTGAAATGGCCGACGGACAGGGCGCTTCGTCGCTCCACATCTGCATTCTTGGCGCCAAGGGAACACACGCGCTCTATGGCGGGTACAACCGGCCAATGAAGCTTGAGCCGTTCGTCATGACGGAAGACGACGATTATCATTGGTTGAAGCCCGCGGTCGACAATCAGGTCCAGAACGGATGGACTCTTTACGACCTTCGCAATTTGCGTTTTCAAAAGCTCGGCACAGTGGATCCCAATATGGAGCGCGTCATCTATGGCTACGATCTGCTGGTGATTGTCCCGGAGTTGACTCCAGCCCACCCGATCAAATGAACAACGCGATTCGATCGTTTCGGTCCCTTGTGATAAACTACCGGTTTGCGTTTGAAGACGTGGCAAATTGTCACGTCAATTGAAAGGAATCATCCTGCTGTGAGCCAAAGCCTCGAAGATTTGTTGAAGACGAAGAACCCGGTCGATCTCCTCCGTAATTCGCAGATAGGCGCCTATGTCTATCCCGTCGTTCCGTCCGAATACTCGAACTGGAGAGACGAACAACGCGCCTGGAGAGAGACTTGCGTGCTCTTCGACCAGAGCCACCATATGGCCAACGTGTATATGGAGGGCCCCGATGCGGTCAAGCTGGCTTCCTATCTGGGGTTCAATAGTTTCGCCAAGTTCCCCGTGGACAGAGCTAAACAGCTCGCTCCCTGCAGCTACGACGGCCATGTGATTGGCGACGGAATCCTGTTCCACTTAGAGCCCGAAAGGCTGGTGTTCGTAGGACGCGCTCCGGCAGCCAGTTGGATCCAGTTCCAGGCCGAAACCGGCGGATTCAAAGTGACTACCACGAAGGACGACCGCTCGCCATCCAATCCGGGCGGGAAAGCGGTGACTCGCACTTGCTACCGATACCAGATTCAAGGACCAAACGCGTGGAAGGTTATTGAGAAACTGAATGGCGGGCCGCCGCCGGAAATCAAGTTCTTCGATATGGGTTATATCAATATCGGGGGGCGGAAGGTTCGCGCGCTGCGCCACGGCATGGCCGGCGCTCCTGGACTCGAAATATGGGGCCCTTACGAGGAGCGCGAGGAAATCCGCGCGGCGATTGTGGAAGCAGGCAAAGAGTTTGGTTTGACGCAGGTGGGCGCGCGTGCTTACGCCACCAACACGCTGGAATCGGGCTGGATTCCTTCGCCGCTCCCGGCCGTTTATACGGGCGACAAGATGAAGGCCTACCGGCAGTGGCTCCCGGCGGCCAGCTACGAAGGGACCGGCTCTTTGGGCGGCAGCTTCGTTTCCAAGAACATCGAAGACTACTACGTGACGCCGTACGAGATGGGCTATGGGCCATTCGTGAAGTTCGACCACGACTTTATTGGACGCGAAGCTTTGGAGAAAATCTCCAAACAGCCGCAGCGCAAAAAAGTGACTCTCGCCTGGAATGCCGAGGATGTCGCGAAGGTGCAGCGGTCCATGTTCGGGCCCATCGAGCAGCGCAATAAGTACATCGATCTGCCGTTGTCGAACTACGCCTCTGCTTCCTACGACCAATTGTTGATAGGCGGGAAACTGGCCGGTCTTTCGATGTTCAGCGGCTACAGCTACAACGAAGGCTCCATGCTTTCGCTTGGCATTGTGGAGCACGACGTCGAGATCGGCACGGAAGTCACTCTGGTTTGGGGCGAAGAAAATGGTGGGACCAAGAAAGCCACTGTTGAGCGCCACAAACAGGCGGAAATCCGCGCCGTGGTGAGCCCGGTGCCTTATGCCAAAACCGCGCGCGAAGAGTACGCGTCGGGTTGGCGGACGGCTGCGGCGGTTAAGTAAACGGGGACCGCTTCCTCACGGTCGGCTCGGTTTAGACCGTGAGGGTTTCCACGGCTTGCTTCATCGATGTCAGCGGATCGCGCGTAGGCGTAAACTCCTGCGCGATGTAGCCTTGAAAGTTCAGATCGGCAATCGCCTTCGCCACGGCGCGCCAATTCACTTCCTGCGTATCGTCGATTTCATGACGGCCGGGAACGCCGGCGCAATGGAAGTGCGCGATGTACTGAATATTGTCGCGAATGGTGCGGATCAAGTCGCCTTCCATGATCTGCATATGGTACGCGTCGTACAGGAGCTTCACGCGCGGTGAATCCACGGCCTTGATCACGGCCACGCCGAAGCTGGTGTGGTCGCCCTGATAGTCCTTGTGATCCACTTTGCTGTTGAGCAGCTCGACGCACAGCGTGACGCCATGATCCTCGGCGAATTTCTTGACGCGATTCAGGCCCGTGATGCAATTGTCGATGCCTTCCTGATCGCTCATCCCGCGCCGCGCGCCAAACAACGTAATGACATTGGGGACTTTGGCGTCGGCGGCCCGGATGATACTCGTGCGAGCCTGTTCTTCCAGCTCGTCGTGGAGCGCCTTATTGTTCCAGGCATCATTGAATGTCCCCACGCCCTGAACCATGCACGGCGTGATGCCATATTTGCGCAGCACCGGCCAATCCTCGGAAGCCACCAAATCCATGCCGCTGATCCCCAGGTCGGCGGCGGCGCGGCATAGATCCTCGATCGGAATCTTGGCATAGCACCAGCGCGCCAGCGACTGTTTCAGGCGACCTGCTGAAGTGGCGGCGCGGACACTCGCTGGAATCAGAGCCGCTGCGGCACTGGCTTTGAGAGCGTCTCGCCTGGTCATATTGAAAACCTAGTCGGTAAAGGCGATACTGTCTTTTTTCGCCGTTAGCTTCGCGGTGTCGACGCCGGGGACTTTGGACAAACCATCCCAATCTTTGAAATCGCCGTGATCGGTGCGATACTTCACGATCGCTTCTGCGTCCTTAGGGGTCAACTCGAGCTGGGATTGCAGATCCATGGCCGTGGCTTTATTGACGTTGAGCTTCGCGGCCGGAAAATTCTTGGCCAGATAATCGACAATGGTCGCGATCTCTGCCGGCGTTCCCGAAGCTCCGCGCGACACCATGTAGTCGACGATCGAAGACCACCCGTCCTTGGTAGCGTGCTGGGCAACCACGACGTCCAGGCCGTGGCAGCTTCCGCAGGTGTTCTCAACCAACTCCTTTCCCTTGCCTGCCGGCAGGTCTTGGGCTTGCACGAAGGTAAGGGACACAGCGACGAAGGATATCAGGAGGGCGGCTCGATTCATATTTCTCATGATAACCATACCGGCCCGCCGCGCGCTAATGCGTTTGACATCGCCGCCCAGGCGGATATAAACTGACCCCGCTGATGAGATTCGCGAAACTAATCCCAGTGTTGCTGGCATTGCCGCTCGCTTCGCACGCGCAATCCGGAAGCGGGAGTTGGACCACGTTCGGCGGCGACCAGCAGCGCAGCGGATGGAACAAGGGCGAGACCGATCTTACGCTGGAGAGTGTCAAGCATCTGAAGCTCGAATGGAGCGTGAAGCTCGCCAGCGAACCCAAAGCCCTGAGCAACCTGACCGCGCCGTTAGTCCGCGCCAACATGGCAACTCCCAAGGGCGTGAAGGACCTAGTGGTGCTGGCGGGCGCATCCAATAAGGTGTTCGTCGTTGATGGCGACACCGGAAAAATGTTTTGGGAGAAAACGCTGGCCGCCGAAGGCACTCCGCAGCGCCGCGATAGCTGGCTCTGCCCCAATGGGCTCACCGCGACTCCGGTGATCGGTCCAGTTCCCCGCGTTGACGGAGCTGCGCCAGGATTCGGCCAGGCGCTTTATGTAATGGCGAGCGATGGCAAGCTGCACGCCTTCAACCTGGTCAGCGGCGAGGACGTTATCCCGCCCACGCCCTTCGTTCCGTCGTTCGCTAAGGCGTGGAGCATGAACCTGGTGAACGGCCAGCTTTACACTACGATCTCGCAAAACTGCAACGGCGTGAGGTCGGGCGTCTACGCCATGGATTTGAACAGCGCGGACCGTAAAGTCTCCTACTTCGAGGCCGGCCCGAATGGCGCCGGCATTTGGGGACGCGCTGGCGCAGCCGTGACGTCCGACGGCAAGCTCATCGTCGAGACGGGCGACGGAGCGTTCGATCCGGAGAAGCAGCAGATGGCGGATTCGGTGATTGCGTTGGCGCCGCAGGATCTGAAGGTGGCCGATTATTTTACGCCGCGCAATCACTCTTGGGTGACCAAGAAAGATCTCGATATGGGGAGCATTGGTCCCACGGTTTTCAATTTCAAGAATTGGGAACTGGCGGCGGCGAGCGGCAAGGAAGGCGTCATCTTTCTGCTGGACACGAAAGCGCTCGGCGGACCGGACCACCGCGAGGCGCTCTATCACAGCCCGCTGTTTACCAACGACGAGGTGAACTTCGCCGGGAAGGGCTTCTGGGGCGCTTTCTCCACCTGGGAAGACGCCGCCGGAACGCGCTGGCTCTACGCGCCCGCCTGGGGCCCGCCTGCTCCAGCGGCCAAGTTCGCGCAGCAACACGGCGACACGCCCGATGGCAGCCTGATGGCGTTCAAAGTGGAAGAGCGAGCGGGCAAACCAGTCCTCACTCCGGCCTGGAACTCACTGAACATGTCCGTGCCAACACCGGCCATCATCGCGAATGGCGTCGTTTTCGCTTTGTCCGATGGCGATTCGCCAGTACAGTTCGGCACCAGCGGTAATTTGCTCAATGTTGAAGATCGGAGAGCCAAAACCGGACACGCGATTCTCTATGCGCTGGATGCAACGACTGGAGACGTGTTGTTCACGAGTGGCGACACAATTCGAGGATTCTCGCACTTCAGCGCGTTCGCTGTCGGCGGCGGCCGCATCTACGTGGGTACCGACGACGGGGCATTGTATGCGTTTGGCTTGGGCATTCCTCAGCCATAAGCTGGCGCTGCTGTTGTTCGCGGGCGCATCGTTCGTTTCGGCGCAGAGCCCGACTCCGATCTTTGACGGCAAGACATTGAAGGGTTGGGACGGCGATCCCGCGTATTGCGAGTGGAGAAATGGCGCCATCGTCGGCGAGACTAAGCCGGGCGCGATGCCGAACCAGAACACGTTTCTGATCTGGCGTGACGGCGCTCCGGCCGATTTCGAACTCGACGTCGAATATCGGCTCACGGGCGGCAATAGCGGCATTCAATATCGCAGCGTGGAGCTGCCCGAGATCCATTGGGCTATGAAGGGGTACCAAGCCGACATCGACGCCGAGCAAAAATACACCGGGCAAATCTACGAAGAGCGCGGACGTGGGTTTTTGGCGATGCGGGGGCAAGCGGCACGAGTGGAGACCGGCGCCTAGTATCGGTCGGGATCCAGGCCGAGCTGCTCCACCATGTATTCGTAATATGGACCATCCACCAGAAAGACCATGAAGATCTCATGGACCATCTGGATCATTTTGCGCGTAGCATACTCAAAGTCGCCATCCTTCACGGTCAGCTTCAGCGCAACGATGCCGCGCTGACTGGTCAACGTAAGGCGCGCCTTGGCGGGATTCACGCCGCGGTGTTCGGGCAGCTGGTCAGTCTGACGAACCTTCAAGAAGGCTTGTAGCTCGCGGTACATCGGCGAACGTGCGGGCACTCCGGGGAGCACACCCGGGAATCGCAGCGTCTTTCCTGGGACGTCCAGCAACAATTCGAAAGGCCGGTCGTAGTGCCACACCATTTTGTACACCGCTTTGCCGCCGGTCTTCGGATGGGCGCTGAAACCGCGGAAAACGGCCTTTTCGGCGTAGCCTTCCAGAATTGCGGTAACCTGCGCAACACTAGCGCCACTCTTGGCGGAACTCTTAGTGGGCAAGCGCTCCCACGCCCGGCTCTGGATTGATGATGTTGCCCGGCGGATAATCTTTGCCAGAGGTAAAGTCCTTCAGCGCTTGTACGTTGATCAACGTTGAGACGCGATCCTTCGCCGCCACTTCGTAGCTGGTCTTTAGTGCGCGGCGGAACTCGTCTTGCGTGCGCACGTATTCGCCGCGCGCGCCGAGACCCTCCGCCATTTTGTCGTACCGCAGATTCTCCTGGAAGAGATACATGTGCATCGATCGCGGCGTTCCCACCGCGCTCGGCCACATACCCCAGGCGTTGTTGTTGTAGACGATGCAAATCACCGGGATCTTGTACTTCGCCGCCGTATCCAGCTCGAACATGCTGTAGGCGATTCCCGCATCGCTGGTGACGACGAGCACCGGCGCCCCCTTGTAGGCGGCCTGCGGACCCACGCCCAATTGCACCGCCGCGCCTGCGCCGATCATCATCGCCAGATCCGGACCCACCGCCGAATATTGATACGGGCAGTTCACTTCTTGCCCCGGCCGATACGCCCGCAGCCACCGCGCGCCGCAATTGCCGATGGTCCAGCCGCCCCAACCCGTCACCGTCTGCTTCGGATCGATGCTGCCCTTGTACAGAAAATCGTGAACTTCCTTGCACACCACTGCGTGATGGAGCGTGTTGGTCGCCTGGCTGTGCTTCACGCCTTGCTCGTATTCGTCCAGCAGTCCCTTCTCATATTTCTGACGCGCCGCCGCCAACTCGCCCACCCACGCGTCGCGTTTTTTCCGCGGCAGATCGCTCGCCAGACCCTCCAGGAAGGCGCCTTCATCGGCCACGATTCCTAAATCGAGCGGCCAGTTCCGTCCCAGGTCCTCGCCGGTTGGGTTGACGCGAATCGCCTTCGCATCCGCATTGAAGCGCCAGCGCTCCGTTTTACTCGGCATGCTGTATTGGCCCACGAAAACCACGAGATCGGCGCTCATGAACGCGTCGGGCGACAGGCTCGCCGACAGGCGGTGCTCATCCGGAAAATGCCCGCGCATGGGTCCCGAGGTCACCACTGCGATGTCGTTCTTCTCCGCAGCCGCCATCAGCGGTTCCCAGGCCTTGCGGAAAAATACGCCGTGGCCGGCGACGATCACCGGACGCTCCGCGCGATTGATCATGTCCACGGCTAGCGCCAGGTCCTTCGGCGCCGGATGCGGCCGCGATTCGGTGCGGTACTTCTCCTTGCTGTAATACTCCTTCACTTCCGACTCGGCGGTGAAGCGATGGTTATAAATTTCGCCAGGGAAGTCCAGGTGCACCGGCCCCGGCACGCCGGTCTTCAAATTTCGAAACGCGTACGCGGTGTATTCATGGATACGATCCGGCGCGATCAACCGCTTGCCGTATTTCTTGAGCCCCTCGGTGGTCGGCTGTTGATAGCCGGTCTGGATGAAGTACTCGCGATCGTCGGTGGCGATGGTCACGTTGCTCGCCAGCACCAGCAGCGGCGTTCGCGCCCGGTGCGCCACCGCGATGTTCATGATCATGTTGGTGAAGCCGGGACCTTCGGTACCCGAACACGCCGTCACTTCCCCGGTGCAGCGCGAAAATCCATCCGCCGCCGACGTCATCGACCCTTCCGAACGCCCGCCGAACGCGGGAATCCCGGCTGCTGAAATCGCGTTGATGATCTGATAATTTCCCGGACAGCAGAACAGCGCCGCGAGATCTTCGTCCTTGCACGACTTCGCGAATACCTCCGCGCCGGTCATTCCGCCCTTAGCCTCAAAGGACCCCAGCCTGGTCGACTCCGCCAAGCTGTCGGTGATGTCCTTGGCGATGCGAATCGTAGGAATTGGGGGAGCAGTGTCGGCGAAAATTTTGCCTGGATTCACGATCGCAGCCGCAACCGCGCCCGCTCCGATGGACGAAAAAAGTCCTCGGCGAGATGGACGCGACTCAGGTTCGCGCGCCGCTCCGGTGCCGGCGTTCGTTTTTTGAACTTCGCGGTTCGTTTCTTCGCTCATGCGGATCTCCTCTGTGCCTACTTGTCGTCTTGAAGTGGGGGTCGCTGGGACTCCGGCCACAGGCTGCGGATGAAGTTTACCAAATTCCAGATGTCGGCTTCGGCGCCGAGTTGCGACTTGAACGCCGGCATCTGATCGCCGGCGCCGTCGCGGATACTGTGAAAAATCTCACCTTCCGTCGTCCCGCTCTTGTAGAGGGTGGGCGTGGTGAGATCGGTGGCGTCGGCGATCAGCGACCCTTCGGCCTTCCCGTTCTCGCCATGACAGCTGGTGCAATTTTGCATGAAGATCCCGCGGCCACGATCTACGGATTTCTTGGAATATGTTACTGGGCTCTTGAGCTTCTGCGCGTCGTCGCGGGTGAGTTTGGCGGGAGCGTCGGCGAAGACGGAAGCCAGGAACAAGCTCGCGGGCACCAAAACAGCGATCGCTCCGTATGTTCTTAATTGCAACGGCGGCGGCTCCTTTTGCGCCAAAGTGACGCGTTTATCGTCCCAAAAGGCGGACTCTCGCGTCAACAGCCCACTGTTTCGATACAATTGCGGGACATCGGCATGGCTGACGATCTGGTAAATCCCCTAGTGAAGCAGATTCAGGAGCGGTTGCCGTGGTTATTCGCTGACTACGGATTCAGCATCGTCGATTACTCCTATGATGCACGAGCTATGGGCAACTGCATAGTGACTTTAGAATCCGAGAGCTTGCAGTTACGCTTTGTCCGAGATCGTGGGTTTTGCTCCGCGGAGGTTGCAGCTCGCGCAGATCCCGAGAAGTCGTACGAACTGGGTTTCTTCTTGCTTAGTATCGGGGGAGCGTCCCGATGTCGGGTTTGAAGGCACCGCGTATCTTCTGAAGGACAATTGGCCGGCTATTATCGAGGCACTCGGACCCAAACTTGCCGAAACGAAGCAGGAGTACGAACGCCGCGAACAGGTGAGCAGGGAGAGTTTCGAACGTCTGCAAAGCCGCTATACGCTGACGCCCCGCGGATTTGTCTACAAGATGAAGAAAACCGCGGCCGGGCGAGTTCTGTTTCGCCTTCTGCGCTTAGCTGAAGTCGCCCTGATCCTATGGGCGATCTATACGGTTCTCAATCAACGCGGGGGCTAGGCTATTTCCAGTCGGCGGTAAAGATGTTGAACTCGTACGGTGTCTTCGCGCCCTTATCCGACGCGAACACAATCGTCTTTCCATCCGGCGCAAACTCGGGAAACGCCGTGAAACCGCCGAAATCAGTCACTTGCTCCAATCCCGTCCCGTCGGTGTTGATCAAGTAGAGCTCAAACTTTCGCCCGTCGCAATTGTGCTTGTTCGACGCAAACAGAATCTTCTTCCCATCCGGCGTGAAGGTGGGAGCAAAACTCGCGCATCCGAAATCCGTGATCTGCCGCGCGTTCTTCCCTTCGCCGTCGGCGACGAAAAGCTCCATCTTCATCGGCGACGTCAGGTTCTCCTTCAACAGATCGTGATAGCGCTTTTCGGTCTCGGGCGTCTGCGGATGATTCGCGCGCCAAGCTAACATTTTGCCATCGCGCGAAAACACCGGGCCACCGTCGTACCCATCTGTCTTCGTGACCTGCTTCTTGTCCGATCCGTCCGGCTTCATGGTCCACAAATCCAAATCGCCCGACTCCATCGACGTGTAGACGATCCGGCCGCTCTTGAAATTCACCGTGCCTTCGGCGTTGTAGCCCGGCGCGCCCGCCAGCGTCTTCAGGATCTTTCCGTCATCTGTCGCCAGATAGATTTTGTAGGTCGGATACACGGCCCAGACGTAGCCTTTGCTGCGATCGGCCGCCGGCGGGCAAGCATCGCCCGCCTCATGCGTCGACGCGTACAAAATGTGCTTGTTATCCGGCAGAAAATAGCCGCAGGTGGTTCGGCCTTTACCAGTCGAAACCATGTGCTGGTTCGACCCGTCGCGATTCATGGTGAAAATCTGGTCGCATTCCAGCTTGTCGCGCGTCGATTGAAAAATAATCCGCTGGCCGTCCGGCGACCAGTAGGCCTCGGCATTCTCCCCACCGTTGGTCAATTGCCGGACTTCGCCAAGATGCCCAGGCGTTTGCGCCAGGACGCTACTAACCACGAGAATGTATAGTAAATGTCTGTGCAAGCCACTATCCTATCGTATGTATTGGCCTGGGGCTTGGCGTCGCCCGACCTAAGATGGTACCCGGCCAAATCCACCCAACCGTGACCGTGGTGGTTCCTACTCTAGCCGCGGACAAATCTCTTGATGAATGCCTCGCCTCGCTCGACCGCCAGACATTCCATAACTCTGAAGTGATCGTTGAAGTGATCGTGGTGGACAACAGCGGACGGCGTAAGGTGAAACCGCGGGAGGGCGTCCGCGTGATCGCGAACGATCGCAACGTCGGCTTCGGAGCGGCTGTAAATCAGGCCTTCCATCAATCGCAAGCGCCGTTCCTTGCGGTCTTGAACGACGACGCGGTCGCGCATCCGGGCTGGCTGGAAGCCCTACTCGCAGCGGTTGAGCATCGGCCTGACATCGGCATGTGCGCGTCGCAAGTCCGGCTCGCGGGCGCTGGCCTGCTGGATTCGGCAGGCATGCTCCTGTGCCTGGACGGAAGCAGCAAGCAGCGCGGCCACGGCGAGGCTCCGACAACCTATGCGCGCAAGGAAGAAGCGCTGCTGCCCAGCGGCTCGGCGGCTCTATATCGCCGCGAAATGCTGAACGAAATCGGTCTCTTCGATGAAAGCTTTTTCTTATATTGCGAGGACACCGACCTTGGGCTTCGCGCGCGCTGGGCCGCGTGGGAATGCTTTTACGTTCCCGATGCTATCGTTGAACATCGCTATTCGCATTCGGCAGGCAAAGCGTCCGCGCTCAAAGCGTATTACGTCGAGCGCAATCGCCTGTTCGTGATCTTCAAGAACTTTCCGCTGTCCGACCTACTATTGGTGCCGTTCTATGCGTTGCCGCGCTACTTCTGGCATTTTGTTTATGCGCTAAAAGGTCGAGGCAAGGCCGCGGAATTCCAACGTGAAGGTGGCAGCCTGGTTCGCTTGCCCTGGTATGTATTGCGCGGCCATCTGGAATTGCTCGCGCGCTTCCCAAAGGTCTGGCGCCAGCGCCGCCGGATAAAGCGCCGCCTCACATCGAAGCAGTTCCGCAAGCTCATCCACCGCTTTTCAATCGGTCCACGCCAGGTGGCCGCATTGTGATTCCGGCTGTGGCGCCCCAGCAGTTGCTGATTCTAATTCCGGCCTTCAACGAAGTTGGCGCTATCGCCGGCGTGGTCCGCGAGGTGCGGAGCGTGATGCCTGGGGTGCCTATTCTCGTTGTCGATGACGCCTCCACCGACGGCACCGAACAAAGGGCCCGTTCTGCCGGCGCGGCCGTCCTGCGTTTGCCTTATCATTTGGGCCTCGGCGGTGGCGTTCAGGCGGGATACAAGCTCGCTTACGAGCTCGGTTACGAGTACGTGATCCGTGTGGATGGCGACGGCCAGCACGATCCCAAGTACATCCCCGATCTGCTGAAGGTACTGCGCGACACCGGTTGCCATATGGTCATCGGCTCGAGGTTCCACGACGGCAATGGAGAGCACACCAGTTACATCCGCGCCATCGGGATCTGGTTCTTCCGCCTGGTGCTGCGGCCGATTCTGGGCAAACCCGTGCGCGATCCCACCTCCGGATTCGTCGGAGTGAATCGTCAAGCTCTAGAGGTTTTCACGGGCAGCTTCCCTTTGGAATATCCGGAAATCGAGGCGCTGGTGGTGTTGCAGCGCAAGCGCTTCCAGTTCCAGGAAGTGCCCTGCCGCATGCGCCCGCGCAAGACGGGCCGGAGCACCATCACCGCGGTAAAATCGTTATATTACATCTTCCACGTCCTGCTGGGAGTCTTCATCAACGTCCTGAAGTTTGAAGGCCGCCGAAGAAAGGAACAAGCCAAAGAAGGCAAATAGCGATGCAACGTCTGCTCAATGTAACCACTGTCTTGAGCGTTCTTCTGATGGCTTTGGTGCTGTTCTCTGTGAGGCGCTCACATATCCGCGTTGAGTATTCAGTCAGCTGGCTGGCCGCCGCGGTGATTCTGTTCGCGCTCTCGCGGTCATCGTCGGCGCTCACATGGATCGCGGGCCAGCTCGGCCTCGAGGATCCTCCGTTAGCCCTGATGCTGTTGATCTTCTGTGTATTCGTGATCGTGATTTACAGGCTGTCGGTGGTCATCTCCGATTTGAAGGACTCCAATATCGCCATGGCCCAGCGGCTTGCGATTGTCGAATTTCAATTGCAAAGCCGGCTGCCCGAGTCCCCGCTCAGGTCCTCCCTCAGTTCCCCTCTTAGTTCCAATGAAAAGTAACAAAAGCAAGAAATTGAAACGTCCGGCGGTGGCCGTCGCCACCGTAGAATCGCAGTCGAATCCCCTGCTCTGGATCTACGGAGCGAGTCTGATTGTCGCGCTCATCGCGGCCTTCGAAGTCTATGGACCTGCCCTCCACGGCCCGTTCCTTCTCGATGACATGCCGCTCCCCTACATGATTCCGAACGCCGCTAGCATTCCTCTGATGGGATGGTTGCGCAACATGCGGCCGTTGCTGATGTTCAGTTTTTGGCTGAATTTCCAGCAATCCGGCGCCGAGAGCACTTTTGGGTATCACCTGGTCAATTTGCTTCTGCACTTGTTCAACACCGTTTTGATTTTCCTCGCTGTCCGCAAGATTTTGAGCTGGGCAAGTCTCGAAGAAGCGAACGCCCGGATTCTGTCGTTCTTCGCCGCCGGGCTGTTCCTGCTGCATCCGGTGCAAACCGAATCCGTCAGTTACATCGCTAGCCGGTCGGAAACACTCAGCGTATTCTTTGTTTTGGCGGCGTTCGTCGTATTTTTGTATCGCCGGAGTGCCGCTCTATCCATACCGCGCATTCTTTGCCTCCTGGTACTGTTCGCCGCGGCCGCCTTTTCGAAGGAGCACACCGCAGTCCTTCCAGCGCTATTCATTCTTACGGACTACTACTGGAACTTTGAGTTCTCGCCCTCGGTAATCTGGCGCAATTGGAAACTCTACGTTCCCATCGCGATCGGAGTTGGCGTTGCAGGGATGCGCATTCTGGCCATTCTCCGCAACAATCCCACTGCAGGATTCCAAATGCGCGACCTCCCGTGGACTCAGTATTTCTTCACCGAGTGCCGCGTCATCTGGGACTATGTGCGCCTGTTCTTCATTCCCTTAGGACAAAACCTGGATCCGGATATCGATATTTCGCGCAACATCATGGCTCACGGCGCGGTCTTCGCGCTGGCCGGATTGCTGATCGTCAGCGTGCTCGCGTGGATCTACCGCCGCAGCTTCCCGCTCGCTTCGTACGGATGGTTCGTCTGGCTGATTCTGCTTGCGCCCACTTCCTCCTTGGTGCCGATTCGAGATCCCATGGCCGAGCGCCGCATGTATCTTCCCTTCATCGGCCTGCTATTCGTCACCCTCGAAATTCTGCGGCGCTGGAAAGTCTCGCGAAACGTTCTGGTTGGAACGCTCGCTCTGGTTCTGGTCGCGGAAGGCGCGTTGACATACCAGAGGAATCTGCTGTGGGGCAATGCGGTGGATATCTGGAAGGATACCGTCTCGAAATCTCCGTCGAAATACCGGCCGAGCTTCCAACTGGCACGCGTCGAATATGATGCGGGAGCCTGTACCGATGCCGTGGATCAATATGAGAAGACCGCTACGCTCAATCGACCGCAGGCTGATTTGCTGCTCGATTGGGCGCTAGCCTACGATTGCGCGGGAAACTCGCAGCAGGCCATAGCCAAGCTTCAACAGGCCGCCGCGTTGCGGCCGAGCGCTCACGTTTACTCCCAAATCGGCATGGAATTCGGCAAGATGGGCAAATATCCGGAAGCATTGGTGGCTCTGCAGAGGGCCCAAGCATTGAACCCACGCTTCGCTATGACCTATGACTACCTCGGCAACGTTCACGTGATGCAAGGAAATCTGGCGCAGGCGGTCGCGGATTACCAGCACGTGTTGGCGCTGGATCCGAACAACCAGCCGGCACGCGACGCCTTGGCTCACTTGGGCCGATAGATTTTCGACGACAAAATGATTCGCATCGGCGTGAACGCCTTGTACCTGATTCCTGGCGGCGTGGGCGGCACCGAGATCTATCTCCGCAATCTGCTGCGGGCGCTGGCTGAAATCGATGCAGTGAATCAGTACGTCGTGTTTACCAATCGTGAGACCGGCGCCGATCTGGTTCCCGATCGGCCGAACTTCGAGCAAGCGCGACAGTCCGTCAGGGCGGCAGTCCGTCCGGCACGAATCTTGTGGGAACAGCTGGCTTTGCCTTTCGCGATTCGCAAACATCGGATCGGCGTTCTGTTGAATCCGGGTTTCACGGCGCCGCTTGTGTGCGCCTGTCCGATGGTCACGGTATTTCACGATCTCCAGCACAAGCGCCATCCGGAATACTTTCGCTGGTTCGATCTTCCGTTCTGGAATTTCTTGCTGTGGGCAGCGGCGCGGCGCTCACGGGGATTGATCGCCGTCTCGCAGGCCACTGCGGACGATCTGGAACGTTACTACGGCCGCTCGGCAATTGTGATCCATCACGGCGTGGAGCGCCAGTTCTTCGAGATCTCGCAGCATCGCGAGCCCCGCAATTATCTGTTGTGCGTATCCACCACACATCCACATAAAAATCTGGAGCGGCTGTTGCGTGTTCACGCTCAAATGAAGAACGCGCCGAAGTTGATCCTGACCGGCGTGCGTGGATTCGCCGCCAAAGAGATCGAGATCCTGGCGAGTGACGCCGTCGAAATCGCAGGCTGGATTCCGCGCGATCAATTGTACGAACTCTATCGCGGCGCGCTCGGTTTCATTTATCCATCCACCTTCGAAGGCTTTGGGATGCCAGTGCTTGAGGCCATGGCGGCCGGAGTTCCCGTAGCGTGCTCCGATATCCCGCCGCTGCGCGAAATCGCGGGTTCCACTGTTCAGTTCTTCGATCCCGCAAGCGACAGCGAAATTCGCGATGCGCTGGTTCTGCTGGCTTCCGGAAAAATCCCCACCGAGGCCGCACAGCGGCGCGCCGCCGAGTTTAGTTGGGAGAAAACGGCTCGCGCAACGCTCGATTATCTCAGCAAGTGTTCGAGTTGAATCTTCATGTCGGTCTTCGAGTCTCGATACTTGACGATGACCGGCGTGTACAACGACAAGCCCCAATCGAGACCAGGCCCCGATGTAATCGCGCGCGACCCAGCCACCACAACGGCATCTTCGGGAATCACCAGCGGATCGTCGTCGGTAGCCCGGTAAATCCGCGCGCGCACCACGTCATAAACCGGCGTGGATCGGTTCAAGATGACGCCGGATCCCAGCACCGCCCGCCGCTTCACCACAGTGCCTTCGTACACTCCCGTGTTGCCGCCCAGCAGAACTTCGTCTTCAATGATCACCGGAAGCGCGCCGACCGGCTCCAGAACTCCGCCAACCTGCGCAGCCGCGGAGATGTGGCAATTCGCGCCCACCTGCGCACAACTTCCCACCAGCGCATGCGAATCGATCATCGATCCATCGCCAACCCAGCTCCCCGTGTTGATGTACATCGGCGGCATGCACGTCACGCCGCGCCCGACATAACAGCCATCGCGAATACTCGATCCGCCGGGAACAATGCGAACTCCGCGATCGGCTGTGAAGCGCTGCACCGGAAACGTGGCCTTGTCGAACCAGGGCTGCCGCGTGGGATTGATCGACATGTCGACCACCGTGCCCATGCGAAAGCCGAGCAGTATCCCTTTTTTCACCCACGCGTTCACGCGCCAGCCGGTTTTCGTGGTGTCGTCGGGCTGCGCGGCTCGAACCTCGCCGGAATTCAGTGCTTGCTTGAATTGCTGAAAGAGTTGGAAATGATCGTCGGTATAGGCTGAAGGGTTTTCGTCGAACAGCTTCTCTATCTCAACCCGCATGCACGCTCCGGCCAGACAGAAGACCGAGGGCTTCCACCACCTTTTCGATCTTTGCGAGATTAGCCGAATTGGGCGGGCACAAAGGCAATCGCCAGATCGGCTCCAGCAATCCCATGAGCGCCATCGCCGCCTTCACTGGAATCGGATTCGATTCGACGAAATTCACTTCCATCAGCGGCAGGTATTGGCGCTGAAGTTTGCGTGCACCGGCGAAATCGTTGGCCAGCGCCAGTTGTGTGAGCGTGGTGAACGCGCGCGGGATTTCATTCGAGACCACCGAGACC